>Ga0163144_10003363_pt1 | contig 36442 bp, 36 predicted proteins | sample OliLak19BULKMAT1_FD_123175 | JGI IMG/M metagenome (GOLD analysis project Ga0163144, IMG submission 123175) | Freshwater microbial mat bacterial communities from Lake Vanda, McMurdo Dry Valleys, Antarctica - Oligotrophic Lake LV.19.BULKMAT1 | ecosystem: Environmental > Aquatic > Freshwater >...
AATCATGGGCTTGCCCATAAATGATTTGAGATTCTTTTGGGGAATTCGTTTGCTTCCACCTCTGGCAGGAATAACGGCTAAGCATCTCATCCGAAGAGCCTCACAATTCCAGGAATCGGAATCTCCATCGGCCGGCCACCTGCTGGAATGCATGAAAAAACCTTTCGATTTGACTTCAGTGCCAAGACCATCGCCATCGTATCCATTCCAACAACCCAATCGGCCCAGGCAAGATCCTTGGTAAGATCTTCGTTCGTACTGATTGAAACTCTCAGATCTGGAAAGTTTTTCTCAAAATAATCCCTGTACTTAAGTGGATCCTCGGATGGGTGAGCTCGGAGTCTAAACTCCTCAATCTTGGGAAGCTCCGGCTTCACATACGTGATGTAAGCAGCCAAGGCTGAATATTCTGTGTAGCCGTAACCCTCTGCACTCCCCGTAAGTCGCTTCGCTACATCTGAAATTGGTTGGCTCACAAAGAGGAGTCGAATTCCGTGGCGAATATTCTCATTTGAAGCCTTCTCCCACGCCTTAACTTCGTTATACACATCTTCCCAATGAGGGTTATCGGTTATCGTAACATTTGCATTTGGAAGTTGAGTCTCACAAATTTCTTTGGCTTTTTGATCATAGACAAAAATTTCATCGGGCAATTCAAGTCTTCCATTCACTTCGAATCTGGTTGGATAATTAACCCAACCGTCCAAGAATGTTGCTGTACGAAGGCCACGAGACTTTGCCCAAGCTCTAACTCTCTTCTCCAAATCTGTGGACCAACTCGTACCCGTAACCAGTTTTGAATAGTGACGATCTTCTGAAGTGGCATCGACCTCAGTGAGAATTGAGATATCTCCCAGCCGACGTTTGAATATTTTAGCGGCCGGGCCCTCTAATAAAAATGAAAATGATTTGCGTGGATTTCTCTTTACCCATGCGGCCACAACCTCGGCAGCACCAGGATCTCGACAACAAATGAGAATCGGCTTAGCCATGAGCCCTCAATTCTTTGAGCTGCGACCAAACTTTCTGGAAGGCGACAATAATATGATCGACGTCATCGTCGTTGTACCGATGAGAACAGGGCGAAATTCGAATGAGCGTTTGTTCATGAAGCTCCTCAGCCACTGGACAAATTCCGTGATCGTAGGAGACCTTGCTCACTTCCCCGTCCATTTTCCAAGGAAAGCTTGAGTTTCCGTATGCCTGCTTCTTTTGAAAAATCGGCAGGAGGTGAACCGTTTGATAGCCTTCAGCAACTGCAGGAACTCCTTCTGCCTTGAGAGCTGCCACTATTGACTTTCGGCTAACTCCCAATCTTTCCAGATCTAAAACCATCGGAAAAACATAAAAGACATGACTACAATTAGCAGCGACCTCGGGGACTTTAAGCCCCACAAGATCCTTTAGCCCCGCAGAGAGACGCAAGCCCGCTCTCGTTTTTTCAAGCGCAAGTTTAGGAAGTTTTTTTAGCTGTTCAATCCCAATCGCCGCCTCGATCTCTCCCAATCTAAAATTGAACCCAATCATATTGGCGAGATTCGAAACGCCCTTCGGACCTACAACCGACTCCGCATGATTTCTGATGAGCTGCATTCGCTCGGCTAGTTTGGAATCATTCGTTACGCAGATTCCGCCTTCGCCTGTGTGAATATGCTTGTGGTAATTCAAGCTAAAGACGCCAATGTCGGCGATCGTTCCCACATGAGCACCTTGATACTGTGCCCACGGCGCCTGAGCTGCGTCTTCGATGACTTTGATTCCGCGCTCTCGCGCGATACTCATGATTTGATCCAGCTTCGCCGCATGTCCAAAAATATCACTGACCAAAATCGCCTTAGTCTTGACCGAAATATTTTTCAGAATCGATTTCGGGCAGAGATTGAATGTATCTCTCTCAATATCCGCAAAAACTGGAACCGCATTCCAAACTAAAATCGCTGCGGCATCCGCCGACATCGTCCAAGGACTCACAATGACTTCATCGCCAGGCTCAAGGTTCAGCGCTCCAAGCGCAGCCATGAGTCCAGAAGTGGCAGTATTCACGCTGACGGCATGCTTAACTCGAAAGGCTTTTTCCCAGGCTCGCTCAAACGCTTGAACCTTTTCACCGCCGTAGAAATCGGGGCTCCATGCGCCCAAGAACTTTGAGAGAACTCCAGACTTTAAAACTTCCATTGCTGCCAGTCGCTCTTCCTCTCCGATGGATGAATAAATGGGCATGTCGTAATTGATGGCTTTGGAACCACCAAAAAGAGCGAGTCGCTGCGAGTTCACTTTTAGTGTGTGAGACATAATGTTCTGACCCTCTCTACGTCTTCCATGGTGAGCAGTGCTGAAGAACCATCAAAGTTCAGCGCAGTGCCTTTTCTGAGATAATTTGAAATCTGATCAGCTACAAAATACTGAACCCGATTAATCTGAGTGCTGAGTTCCCGACCATCAAACGAAAGGAATCTATAGCCACGATAGAGCTGTGATTCCACGACATTCGTAACTTCAATTTTTTGACCACCTCTCAGATAAGAAATGGCAGCTGTGGATCCAAAGATTTGAATGTCTCGCAGAGAATAATATTCCTCACGGCCGCTCAGAAAATAAACTGGAACATTGCCAAATCGAATTCCAAAGTCTGGCTCAGGGTCGCCTTCAAAATTTGCATTCAGGGATCCCAGGATTTGATGATGAGAGCTCGCACCGAGCCAAAATCTCATCAGATCCACAAAATGCGAGCCGTTGTTGAGCAAGCCCTTAGAGTAAGTAACTGTGGCCTTTTGGATTTTTCCAATCTGTCCGGATGAAATAAGTTTTTGTACCTCCAGAACTCCTGGCTCGGCACGCCTCATAAAGTTCACCGCAACAGAGACTCCCGCTGATTTTGAAATTCTCAGAATCTCATGAGCTTGGCTCACATCAGAGCCCAGTGGCTTTTCCATCAGGATCAGTTTCGGCTTAAGCTCGATGGCCTGTTTAAAAATTTGGAAGTTTTGATTTGTGGGACCAGCTACGGAAATCACGTCGAGTCGAGTTTCTTTTGGCAGATCATTCAAGCTGGCAAAAGCCTTAGAAGAAAACCTTGTAGAGAACTTAGTGCGGAGATCTGCGTTTGGATCCACCCCCGCAATGAGTTTGAAATCTGGATGACTTGAGAAGGCCTGAGAATGCGTGAGGCAATGAGTCGCTGCGTCCAATCCCTCATCAAGGAGTTGACCAATGCGACCGAGTCCAACGATTGCTGCCGAAAGCTGCTCCAACGGAAATGACCTCCCTATCAACCCGCGTAGATATCCACCTCTATTATATGTCAGAGAAATATTGGGGCCTGGCAGCGAAAGTAGTTTTTACGAGAGAAAGCGGAGCATCAATTGGTGCGCCGTGTCTGATCCACCAATCTTCTTATCTCCTGAAGACATTCATTAACACGCTTCGTAACGACGGGACGGCTCTTTCCCACCAACCTGGAAATCTCATTATGGCTCAGGCCATTCAAATAGTAGTGAAAAATTTCTCTCAATTTCTTCTCCGGCGTTTTGCGATCCAGCTCTCCTAGAGCCTTCCAAAATAGATGTCTTTGAGATTGACCCATAGAATTATCTGCGAGATCTGGCACCGAGGGAGAACGTGAAGCAATCCAGCCCTCCTCCAGAGAATAAAATGGATTACCTTTCAGGAAGATGGTCCGCTTCCGGCGCTCGTCACTCAAAACCCTAAGGACACTGCCATAAAAGTAAGAAAAAAACTTACCGCGAGCAGGATCGTAATATGAGATTAAACGGTAATAGGCGTCCCAAACAATTTCTTCAATATCGCTCGGGGATATTCTCCATTCTCTATGCCTCCTACTCATTGCCTGGGCCACAACTTCACAATCAGGCAGATGCTTTGAATAAAGTTCTGGATTGAGTCTCAAATTCCCTAGGCGAAGTGGCCGAAAGCCAGACGAGCCGCGCTCTCGAGACTGCGTTCTTTCTCCACTAGGATCTGAGCCGAGTAACAATGCCGGAACAAAACAAAAAAAGATAATCGCTGCTGAAATTAACCGTCCCATCATAAATGCCCTTAAACCCGCTCTAGGCGTAGCAATTTCTGACTTAGTAAGTTCCGAATTCTCAAAAGCTCCTCCGAACTTGCTGGCTTCCCGCCTGGCCATGGAAAGTCCATCATGGATCGGGAGGGGATGAGATGAATATGTGCATGAGGGACTTCGAAACCCACGACTGCCATACAAACTCGTTCGCACTGAATCTTGGATTGGAGAATCTGAGCTACTTTTTTTGCTGCAATCATCAAGGCCTGATACTGCCGATCGTCGAGTGCGAAGATGGGATCGATGCATTTTTTGGGGATCACAAGTGTGTGTCCAGGGGCGACGGGATTGATGTCCAGGAAGGCCAAATGATCCTCGTCTTCCCAAACCTTATGACAGGGTACTTGACCAGCCACGACTTTTTCGAAAATAGTCATGCGCCCGAGCCTTTCACACTGCCGGCATTTTGACAAGACTTCAGCGACCGCCTAAAACCAAGCGATGCATTATAATCCTCAAAGCATCGAGCCCAAATGGCAGGCCTACTGGGAAAAGCAAAAGACATTTAAAACCGACTTCGACCCCCAATCAGGCAAGCCGAAATACTATGTGCTCGATATGTTTCCTTACCCTTCGGGGGCAGGACTCCATGTGGGACATCCAGAGGGATACACAGCGACAGATATTGTTGCCAGGTACAAACGAATGAAGGGCTTCAATGTTTTGCATCCGATGGGCTGGGACGCCTTTGGCCTCCCCGCTGAAAATTATGCTCTCAAAACCGGAACGCATCCGAGGGTCACGACAGAAACAAATATTTCCAATTTTAGAAAGCAGTTGAAGAGAATTGGCTTTGCATATGACTGGGACCGAGAAGTGGATACCACTGATCCCAAGTATTACAGATGGACACAGTGGATTTTTGTCCAGCTCTACAAAAAGGGTTTAGCCTATCAATCGGAGACGCCGGTGAATTGGTGTCCGGCCATTAAGGCAGTGCTTGCAAACGAAGAAGTTGAAAACGGAGTTTCTGTAGAGGGCGGACATCCGGTCGAGCGCAAAAATATGCGCCAGTGGATGTTCAAAATTACGGCATACGCCGATCGACTGCTGGAAGATTTGAAAGGTCTAGATTGGCCCGAAAGCATTAAGGAAATGCAAAGACATTGGATTGGGAAATCTGAGGGTGCAGAAATTGAATTTGATTTGAAGGACTACCCCGGAAAAAAGATTCGCGTTTTCACCACTCGTCCAGACACTTTGTTTGGCGCCACTTTTTTGGTGCTGGCACCTGAACATGTTTTGGTAGATGAAATCGTCTCATCGAATCAGAAAGCTGCCGTTGCAAACTACAAGCAAAATTCCGCCGGCAAATCGGATTTGGACCGCACCGAGCTCGCAAAAGAAAAAACAGGAGTCGATACGGGGGCAACAGCCATTCATCCTTTTACCAAGAAGCCGATTCCGATTTGGATTGCAGACTATGTCTTAGGACATTATGGAACAGGCGCCTTGATGTCTGTACCTGCGCATGATGAGCGAGATTATGAATTTGCCCAGAAGTATAACCTTCCGATTATTAAGGTTTTGGAAGCCGACGAACTTCCGTTCATGGACAATGCGAAACATATTGGCTCCGAGTTTTTGGACGGCTTAGAAAATATCCAGGCCATTTCTCGAATGTGCGAAGAGCTGGAGAAAAGGAAAATTGGAAATTCCAAGGTCACTTATCGCCTGCGAGACTGGGTCTTCAGCCGACAGCGCTATTGGGGCGAGCCCATTCCAGTTCTTCATTTTGAAGATGGCAGTATGCGAGTATTGGACGAAGACGAGCTTCCACTTCTACTTCCCGAAGTGCAAAAATATGAGCCGAGCGGAACGGGAGAAAGCCCTCTCGCCACCATTGATACGTGGGTAAACATCATTGATCCAAAAACAAAAAAGAAGGCAAAGCGCGAAACCAATACCATGCCGCAGTGGGCGGGGTCTTGTTGGTATTATTTGCGATATTTGGATCCCAAGAATTCTCAAAGTGCATGGGCAAAAGATATTGAGAAGTATTTCATGCCGGTGGATCTCTATGTGGGCGGAGTTGAGCATGCCGTCCTTCACCTTTTGTATTCGAGATTTTGGCATAAGGTATTGTTTGATTTGAAACTCGTGAGCACAAGTGAGCCCTTTCAAAAGCTCGTCAATCAAGGTCTCATTTTGGGTGAAGATGGAGAGAAGATGAGTAAGTCGCGAGGGAACGTCGTGAATCCTGACGATATTATTGATCAATACGGAGCGGATTCTCTCCGAATGTATGAAATGTTTATGGGCCCGCTTCAAAAGGTGAAGCCTTGGTCGACATCAAATATTGATGGCGTCTATCGATTTCTGGGTCGCGTGTGGCGAAGCTTTGTGCATGAATCAAAGGTTTCTGACCGAGAGCCGAATAATTTGGAACTTCGCCTGTTGCACCCTGCGATCAAGAAAGTGTCTCATGATATTGAAGGATTGGAATTCAATACGGCCATTTCTCAACTCATGATTTGTCACAATGGCCTCATCGAACAAGGCGACATTTCTAAAGCAGTGGCTGAGAGTTTTTTAATTTTGCTTTCTCCATTTGCTCCGCATATGACCGAAGAAATTTGGAGCTTGTGGGGGCATTCAGAGTCCATTGCACTTTCTGCCTGGCCCAATCATGATGAAAAGTACTTAATTTTGGATAAAATGGATTTTGCGATTCAAGTGAACGGAAAGCTTCGGGGCACCGTATCAGCAGCGCCCGATGCGTCGAAGGATGATGTCAGAAAGCTGGCCTTTGAAAATTCTAAGATTCAGCCCTATTTACAGGGAGAAATCGTAAAAGAAATTTTCGTCCCGAAAAAGCTGTATAATTTTGTTGTGAAGCAGGTCACGGCTTAGGGGGGCTATGGATCTTATTCAGCGTCCTCGACGCCTTCGTCAAAATCCATCCATTCGTGAAATGGTTCGAGAAACGCATCTTGTTCCTGCACAGCTCATTTACCCGTTTTTTGTCTGTGAGGGCCGAGGAGTTTTTAAAAGAAGCAAACATCTTCCTGACCTCATCAATTGTTCCGTTGATCAAATCAAAAAACTTTTGTCTCCGGCCGAGAAGCTCGGAATCAAAGCCGTCGTTTTATTTGGCGTCGTTCAGAAAAAAGATTCTAGAGCTTCAGGTGCTTTCAATAAGAATGGCCCGGTTGCAAATGCAATTCGCGAAATCAGATCTCATTTTCCAAATCTTCAGGTCGCAACCGATATTGCGCTTGATCCCTATACTGACCACGGACATGACGGACTCTTTAAGAATGCTGAAGTTTTAAATGATGAAACCGTAGAGGCTCTATGCAAGATGTCCTTACTTCATGCTGAATGCGGCGCTCAAATTGTTTCGCCCTCCGATATGATGGACGGTCGGATAGGCGCCATTCGAGGCGCTCTCGATGCTCATGATTTTAAGAATACGATGATTCTTTCGTATACCGCGAAGTATGCCTCTTGTTTGTACGAACCCTTTCGCGAAACTCTCGATATCAAATTAAAGGGCGACAAAAAATCTTATCAAATGGATCCCGCCAATCGCCGCGAGGCTCTGAAGGAACTCATGCTCGATGTGGATGAGGGAGCGGATATCGTCATGGTCAAACCCGCCCTCTGGTATTTAGATATTATCGCGGATTTTAAAGTTCATAGCCCCGTACCAATTGCTGCCTATCATGTAAGCGGCGAGGGGGCGATGCTCGAACTCGGCGCCAAGGCCGGAATCTTTGACTACGACAGAGCTCTCTTAGAATCACTCCTATCGATAAAGCGGGCGGGAGCAGATCTGGTCGTCACTTACCAGGCGCTTGCGGCTGCCAAGCTTTTGCGCTAATAACCGAAGGCTTGAAATCATTATTCGCTGGGTTCTTCGTCATTTTATTGATCAGCCTTTCGGGATGCCGAACTGTCGAAGTCAGCGTTCAAGCGCCAGCCGGTGTCAGTCGAGTCGACATGGGCATTAGTCTTCACGGTAGGGCTTATGACATTCGAGTTTTTTTTCCAGATGGTCGTCAGGGAACTGCACAATACGCAAAGATTTCTTTCTTACCAAAAAATGAAAGCTCTCGAGATCCTGATTTTCCTTACGCAGTTGGAACTCCATACAATTCACTTTATGAAGCTGCAGCGTATGAAATTCGAGAGCGAGGAAAGGTCCCATCTGTTGATATTCTCCTCGTTGAAAATCAGTTGATCTTATCAAAGTATAAGTCTCCAGAGGTTATAGGCTTTAGTGCAGGAGATTCCTTTTTGAATGTGGGAAGGCTTGTAGGAATTAATAGAACTCTTGGAATTGCAACTTCAAGCTCTCATTGCAATGGAGTCCTCGTGGGAGACGACCTCGTTTTGACAAATTATCACTGCATTGATGATCAAGCTGAATGCGACAAAGCGACTTTCATTCTTTCGTCCGAGAAAGCGGGCGAAGCGATCACCTGCAAGGATTTTGTTCATGGCGAAGAATTTCACGATCAAGCTCTCGTTCGATTGAAGTCCAAGGTGAGTTCGCCCTTTAAACCCGCTCGGGTCGAGCGAACTCGATTCGTTTATACTCCAGGCACCTCCATGGCGCTCGTAAGTACTTTCGGGCGGTGGCACAAATCTTTTTTAACTGGAAGTTGGAACGTCTATGGCGAAGCTAAGATGCAGAGTCAACGGTGTTCGATTATAGAACTTCATTCTTATATTGGAGAACTGAATAAAGAAGGTATTGAGGCCGCCATTTCTAAACGATCCCTCACACTGCTGACCTACAGCTTGGATTGTTCAGTTGAACACGGACAATCAGGGAGTCCTGTTTACAACTTGGATGGCGTAGTCGCTGGAATCCTTTGGGGCAAGCTGTCCAAGATGGAGGGTGATGAAGTTAAAAAAGTCGACGGGCTCTTCACCCTGCTCCATCCAGAAATCTTGGCGCGAATTCCTTAAGGATTTTGATTCAACCTAAACCTAGGTGACGCCTTTTACTTTTTCATAAAATCATTTCAAAATATTTTTGGATAAGACTTTTCCATTGGAATCAATTTCATAGATATAGGGAATGCCCGTATCCAGATTCAAATTCATAATGTCTTCTCGGCTAATCCCCTCGAGCTGCATCATGATCGATCGAAGAGAATTACCGTGCGCAACAACAAGAACGTCTTTGCCCGCCTTAACATCTGGCAAAATATATTCCTTGAAATAGGGCAGGCTGCGCTTTGCAGTGTCAGCCAAGCATTCTCCATTCGGGGGAGGAATATCATAAGACCTTCGCCAAATATGCACCTGCTCATCGCCGTACTTTTTGCGAAGTTCGTCTTTGTCGAGTCCCTGCAAATCTCCATAGTGGCGCTCGTTCAAAGCAGAATCCGTCCAAATAGGAGGAGCCTTCACCCCGGATTCAGCAATCACAATGTCCAAAGTCTTTTGGGCTCGGACAAGTCGAGATGTATGGGCCTTAAACCACTTGGTGAGGCCCTGATTCCTGAGTATTTCGCCAGCCCTCTTGGCCTCGGCGATTCCCTGCTCAGACAAATCCACATCTACCCAGCCAGTAAATTTGTTTTCCAGATTCCAAAGGCTTTGACCATGTCTCAACAAAACTAGCTTCGCCACACTATGCACCTTTCTTCAGTTGTCCCAATTTCAAAACTTCCTCATCGATGAGGGCTTGCTCAATCCGAGGAATTACAAAATTCGCATCATGAGTAATTTGAAGTCCACGCACTTTCAACATCTCGAAGCCTGATTCTTGATAAAGTGTCGAAAGCAAAGCGCGATCGTCGGGAGAAATAGAAAATGCAGTTAGAACCCTCGCTGCATAGGAAGGAACGAAAGGCTGAAGGAGGGCCGCGATCGAAAACATATAATTGGTTGCCTTGGCAAATACCAATCTCGCTTTCTCCTTATCCTCCTTCACTTGATTCCAGGGCTTCTCTTCGTCCAAAATCTTATTCGCCTCTTCCGTTAAAAGAACAATTCGGTTGAGTGCAGCGTTGATCTCAAAATTCTCCAAATGCTTCAGTGTATCGGCATGCGCCGACTTCAGATTCTTAATTTCTGAAAAATTCTCAGGCTCCAAACGTCCCGCATAATGCTTAAGTATCTGCGTTCCCACCCGATTGAATAAATTCGCAATCTTATTTACCAGCTCTGCGTTGACCTTTTCTTTGAAAACCATCCAATCGAAATTCGTATCTTGGGTCTCAGGAATAATAGAGATCAAATAATAGCGAACTCGATCCACCCCATAAGATTTCACGGCATCATCTGCATCTACATACCAGCCCGAAGATTTAGAAAACTGCTTCTTCATCAATTGAACAAACATATTCGCGGGCACATTAGTAGGAAGTCGCTCGCCCGCCGCCATAAGCATCGCCGGCCAAATAATCGTATGAAAAATAATATTGTCCTTCCCTATGAAGTGAATCATAGGAGTCTTTGCGTCCCAAAATTCCCTCCAGCCTTCTGATTTTCCGGGAAGCGATGAAAAATAGTCCTGAAGATTTGTAAAATAGCCTACTGGCGCTTCAAACCAGACGTAAATTTTCTTATCTGGGTCTGTGAGGGGCGCTGGCAAATCAATTCCCCACTTCACATTGCGAGTAATTGCGCGCTCCGGGCTCTCTGCCAAAAGAGACAGAGCATAATTACGAACATTCTCTTTCCAGTGGGTTTGACCTTCTAGCCAAACTTTTATTTTAGGAGCCAATTTCGGAAGATCAAAATACCACTGCGAAACTTGTCGAGCTTCGATCTGTGATTCTCCGCATTTCGCGCATTTAGGATTCTTAATTTCCTCAAACTTGAGCCATGAACCACAGTTTGGACATTCATCGCCTCGCGCCTCAAGGTAGCCGCATTTCGCGCATTCGCCGGACAAATAACGGTCGGGCAAAAACATCTTGTCATTCAAACAATAGGCCTGAGTCTCTGATTTCTCTTTGAGGTATCCAGCATTTTTTATTTTTGTAAAAAAATCCTGAGCATTTTTTTCGTGAGTCTTTGATGTCGTCCTTCCAAAAAAATCAAATCGAATATCGTAATCCGAAAAAAGACGTTGATGGTCTTGATACCACTGATCCACCCAGGCTTGGTAAGTGACCCCAGCCTTCTCCGCAGAAAGCGTAATGGCTACTCCATGCTCATCGCTTCCACAGATATAAACTGATTCCGATCCACTGAGCTTTGAGTGCCTGTGATAAACATCTGCGGGAATATACACTCCCGCCAAATGACCAAAGTGCAGAGGCCCATTCGCATAAGGAAGTGCCGCAGTAATGAAACGCTTAGAATCGACCATCGAACTAAGGTATTCGTGATCGCAGTCCGGGACAAGAAAGTCGCGTGAGAACTAGCACGCCAAATATGTATCTATATGAAATTACTATACTTTCTCGACAAAATCCGCCCCTGCCGAAGGCCTAAGCCAAATCGCCAACATGAGCCCCACAACAATGAGGGCTGAAAAAAGTGGGAGTTCCATTTTAAAGTCATAGAGGAATCCAGCCGTAAGCGGTGCGAGTACTCGCGCAAAACTCCCAAAGGACTGAAAGATCCCCAGAACACTCCCCTGCTGACCTGCTGGGGCTGCCTTAGAAGTCACGGCGGATAGGCACGGGTTCATCAAGCTGTATCCAAGCGCAATAAAAATCAACGCAATCATGAGCGACCAAACGCTGAATGAAAGCGCGGCTGCCCCGAGTCCAGCAATTGCAAATATCGCACCCACCTTAATCAGTACAGATTCGGAAAACTTTTTTGTCAGTGGTCCCATCATCAATCCCTGAACAACAGCCATTGTTACACCAAGAAATGCCAGCAGAAATCCAGCGTCTCGCTCGTGAAGTTTGAATCGATCCAAAACAAAAAGCCCAAAGGTAATTTCCAATTGCACAAACGCAAAGGTGATCAAAAAGAACGAGAGCATCGGTCTAAAAAACCGAGGATTTTTGAGAGAAGACTTGATCCCCGTCCAACTCAATTTTCGCCGATTGGCCTCTCTCAGTGACGGATGAATGCGGGGTTCGGGTAAAACAAAAAATGCCAAAACGAAATTCAAAAGACAGATTCCCGCTGCGGCGAGTGCCGGCCATTCAGGACCGTGGGGAATGAGAATCCCTCCAATGGCCGGACCAAAAATAAATCCAAGTCCAAAGGCCGCACCAATCAAACCCATTCCCTTAGCTCTCTCTTCAGGTGGGGTTACATCGGCCATATAGGCACTGGCCGTGGAAATATTGGCCGCAAAAACCCCCGATAGAACACGACTAAGTAGCAGTGAAATAAACGTGGTCGACAAGCCTCCCCATAAAAATGCCAGGGCCTGCCCAAGTATCGTCAAAAGAAGCACGGGTCTTCGTCCAATTCGATCCGAAATCTGTCCCCAAATAGGAGATACTAAGAGCTGCATCAGGGAATAGACGAACATTAGAAGTCCAACCTCGAATGCTGACGCTCCAAAATTCCGCGCAAAGAAAGGAAGCATGGGGATCATGATCCCAAAACCCAAGAGATCGACGAAAACGACGATGAATATAATCAAGCGCGAGGGTTCAAACCTAGGAGCCATAATAAAACCTTACAGCTCCATCAATTCCAGCCGCCATAAAAAGAAAAAATAAATATCCGATAGAAACCAGAAAGAGCTTTTTATACGCAGATATTGTTTGAACCCGTAAACGTACGACAGTCTCTCGCATATACCATGCCCACAAAACCACCACGGCCAAAAGGTAAATGGGACCAACGAGTTTAAGAAAATAAGGAGCAACAGTCAGGGGAAGTAGAAATATCGTATACCAAAATATTTCTCGACGTGTTCGAGCATCGCCTAAAATATTGGGAAGCATTGGAATTTTTACCTTTGCGTATTGATCCTTAATGGCCAGTGCAAGTGCCCAGAAATGCGGAGGGGTCCAAAAAAAGATGATCGTAAATAAAAACCAGGACAAAACAGAGGGCTGATCATAAAAAGCAGCCGAGGCGATCAGAGGGGCCGTTGCACCAGCCGCGCCGCCAATCACAATATTGTAATGATGACGTCGCTTGAGCCAAAGGGTGTAAACGAAAATATAAAAAAGAATAGTCGATATACTGATGATAGAGGTCAGAGGGTTTGCAGCGACCCACAAATACCAATTTGCAAGAACACCCAATGAGATTCCAAAAACCAGAGCCTCGAAAGGTCTAATCGAAGCCAAGGGAAGCGGTCTTTTGGATCGAGTTCTGTCCATGACGGCGTCGATATCTCGATCGATAAACTGATTGAGAGCGTTTGCCGAACCCGCCGACAACACAATAGCAAAGAGAATCAGGAGCATCTGAACCGGATCGTTGAAAAGCGAGCCCTCGGCTGCCATTGCGCAAATCCCCGTCACCGCCACCAGTAGAACTATGCTTGGTTTAGTAAGCTGGTAAAAATTTAAAACCTTGCTAAAGAACGCTTTCACTTCGCTGATTGGATATACCGTTTCACAGCAAAATCAATCGGTATCTGGCGCTGTTTCGGTGCGCCACCGGCTCCACCGTCATCCTTCGTTGTATCCACGATTCCAACTGCGGCTAGAGACTTCCCATCTTCGACTACAGGCGCCGGACCAAACGACAGAACATAATGTGACAAGCCCCATCGGTCCGTTGAACCAAGCTGCGCGTAGGCCGGCATATAGGGTGCAATCCCTTTCAAAAGCATCGTATTCAAATCACTGCCTCGACGAATATTCTTCCAAGCTACGGCGTCGTGAAAGTTTCGAGGCTTAATGGGTAAACCTGATCCAGGACCATCACCCTTGCCTTCAGCTCCGTGACAAACCGCGCAGTTAATATCATAGAGCTTCTTTCCATGAGCCAAAATCTCCGGCGATGCCTCCCAGGGTCTCTTGATATTCGGACCGCTTCCCGACTTCTGAGCTAGAAACACATCCCGAGTGCCCACTTGCCAATCGCTGTGCCGAGTAAAAATATCCGTGGCAGTAAGAATAATGAACGTCAGTATAAATAAAACGCTGCTATAAAAAATGGCTCGATTCTCAATATGATCGAACTTCAGGCCCATGAAATACATCGTGACGACAAGAGCTTTCACCGACGCGATCGCCATTGCCAACATGAAATTCCAGCTCGAACCCAAATCAATTCGCGAAGCAATGACGGTGACAATGGTCAAAATCAAAAGAGCAACGAGGGTGCTGCGAGTCGTAGATTTGCTCAACGTATGATGGAGGTCGCCAAACTCGTGGTCATCTTTGTGATTATCATGATGTGACATTATATTCTCATCCTTTTACCTTCAGCCCGTTTCTTCAACTCACTAAATAAAGAAGTGGGAACAAATAAATCCAAACCAGATCCACCAAATGCCAATACAAACCGGTCATTTCAACAGGAGTATAATAGTTCACCCCAAAATCTCCGCGCTTTGATCGGATCCATAGCCAAATTAAAATTCCAATTCCTATCGCAACATGCAGACCATGAAGACCCGTCATGCAAAAGTAGAGGGTGAAAAAAAGCGGCGCCTGAGGTGCGATAGCCAACAACTCATCATTATGAAAAAATGAACCGGGAAGAGTGCCCACATGAAATTTATGTGAGTACTCCAGATACTTGACGATCAAGAATCCAAAAGCACAAAGGATCGTCCAAAAAAGATTTTCAGAAAGGGCTGCACGATTTCCTCTTTGAGCAGCCGTTACCGCTCGCGCCATGGTAAAGCTACTGATCAGCAGAATCACAGTGTTCACAGCGCCAAGAACCCAATCTAGTTCCTTTGCAGCGGCGTGAAAGCTTTCAAAATACATGAATTTAAAAATCAAATAGGCCACAAAGAGTGGGCTAAAAAACAGAACCTCCTGGAGTACAAAAATCCACATTCCCTGCTTTGCGGTTGCGAATTGATGATCGGCCGAACGAAAGTGATGCGCGTGGTGTTGAGCTGGTACGACGTATCCATCGAGTTCAGAGCTATCAACCTGCGTTTCGTGAGCCGCCATCTTACTTCCTCTCCAGTGCTACATAGTCATAAGGACCATGGGTTACTTTTGGATCATGACGGAAATTTTCCATAGCAGGCGGTGACGTTGACTCCCATTCCAACGTAGCCGATCCCCACGGGTTGTCGGATGCCTTAGGTCCTTTGACCAAGGCATAAACTAGATAAATCGCGACCCAAACAAATCCCAGGCCAATCAAAAATGAGCCGTAAGACGAAAGCAAATTCAGTTCATGAAAATCAGGATGGTTGTTGTAGTAACGTCTCGGCGCTCCCAATTGTCCCATGATGAACTGAGGGAAGAAGGTTAAATTGAAACCCACGAAGACTGCCAAGAAACCAAAAAATCCAGCCTTTTCATTGTACATCCTTCCAAAAAACTTCGGAAACCAATAGTGCAGCCCCGCTGTAAATGCCATCAGCGTTCCACCAACCATGACGTAGTGAAAGTGTGCGACGACATAGTAAGTATCGTGAAAGTGAATATCAGCACCAACAGCCGCGAGCACCATCCCGGTCATTCCACCGATTACAAATACAAACATGAACGCGAGCGCGTACCAAAAGGGAGTTTTCAGTCGAATGGAGCCTCTGTACATAGTGGCGACCCAGGTGAAGACCTTCACTCCGGTTGGAACTGCCACGAAAACCGTAATCAAAGAAAAAACCTTGTTGGCAAAGTCCGACTGGCCGCTGGTGAACATATGATGTCCCCATACGGCAAATGAAACAAAAGCAATTCCAAAAGTTGCTAAGGCCATTGGCTTGTATCCAAAGATTGGCTTCCGGGAGAAAACAGGTACGACTTCGCTTATGATCCCCATCGCCGGAAGCACCATGATATAAACGGCGGGATGAGAGTAAAACCAAAAGAAATGTTGAAATAAAACCGGATCGCCGCCCAGGCTGGCATCAAAAAATCCAACCTGAAAAATTCTTTCTACGGCCAACATGACAAGGGTAAGCGCCAAAACAGGCGTAGCTAAGACCTGAATGATGGAAGTGGCATAAATTGCCCAAATAAACAAAGGCAACTCGCCCCAACCTTGGCCAGGCGCCCTGAGTTTATGGACGGTCGCCATGAAATTCAGTCCCGTCAGAATCGACGAAAATCCCATCACGAATGCTGCCATCACCATCATCGCCGCTGCGGATCCAGTGCGTGTGGAATAGGGAGCATAAAAAGTCCAACCAGTATCAACGCCCTTAAAAAACAAGGTCGCCAAGCCCAAGAATGATCCCGCGACGAAGATATAATAGGAGAGAAGGTTGAGGCGCGGAAATGCGACATCTTTTGCACCGAGCATCATGGGCAATACGAAGTTTCCGATGGCTGCAGGAATCATGGGAATGATCACCATAAAAACCATGATGGTGCCGTGGTAAGTGAAAACGCGATTGTAGGTATTGGCGTCCATAATACCAGGGCCGACCGTCATATGCTCGATACGAATGAGGGTGGCGAAAATTCCGCCCATTAAAAAATAGAAAAGCGTAGAGACGAGATACATGATCCCAATTCGCTTGTGATCCAGTGTATAAATCCAAGACCAAATACCTTTGGGGTAGTTTAAATAATTTGTACCGACCGGAGATGAGTGCTCCATAAAATTCCCTCTGTTAATTCAGCGTCTTGATATACGCGATCATCGCATTCAGTTCTTGTTCGTTTAACTGCCCCAAATAAGAGGGCATTAATAGTCCTTCATAGCCCTTCACAGTTCTCTTTTGAGGTGTTTCAATTTTTTCTCTAATCCAGTTTTCATCTGCCAAAACAATACTTCCATCGGCGAGCTCCACTTTTCGACCGAAGAGGCCCTTATAGGACGGCCCAATCATCTTGGAGCCATTGTCAGAATGGCAACTATCGCATCCCAATTGAGAAGCCAATTTTTGCCCATGCTTTACCAAATCAACTTTTGCAGTTTTTACATCGACAGGTGCTGTTGACGTAGTTGCCATCCTATCTACGAACGGAAGTCCGATGGGGGGGGGCATCTCAATTGCGGCACCCCATTTCCACTTTTCAAAGTCCTCTGGTTTTAGGGCAATCACCTTACCAGTCATATTGGAATGATCCGCACCGCAATATTCTGCGCAAAACAAAATATGCTGCCCGACAATTGGAGTGTTGAACCACAGAGTCGAAAACATGCCAGGTACGGCGTCTTTCTTAATCCGAAAATTAGGAACATAAAACGAATGCAGAACATCATTTTTCTCGGAAGTGATGGTTAGCCGAATGGGGGTATTGACCGGAACAAAAAGTTCATTCGTCGTTGTACGCCCATCGTCATATTGAAATGTCCAGGCCCAGGATTTAGCGATGACTCGAATCTCCATCGCATTGGCTGGCACCATGGTGGATTCTTTATAAACAGCCCATCCCCAGGCAAAAATCACGATCGATACAATTGTAGGAATAACCGTCCAAACAAATTCTAACACGATATTATGGGAAATATGCGAAGCGGGTTTGATTCCTGGTCGCTCGCGATACTTAATTACAAAGACAAGCATCGGGATAATGACGATCGCAAAAAATACGACGCAAACCCAAAATAGGAAATAATAGAGATCATCCCAGCTACCTGCGAATCCGGTTCCTTGAATGGGAAGTGTTCCGCCCAATCCACCCGTCATGCTCCAACTCTCTTTCTTCGTTCTTTAAGCCAAAAACCAAAAATGAAAGTGCCCAGCAACAAGATCGTTAGAACTCCACCTGCCTGAACAATCCTCAGAGCATAGATTGCATAGCCGCGTGAGAACGGATCGTACTGATAACAAAACATAAAAATCTTATCGACGAAAGATCCAATCTTTCCATCAGAAGCCTCGAGCAAACTGAGCTTCAAATCTCGATAGGCGAAATCGATTCCATAGAGTACTCGAGAAATTTTTCCTTCGGGTGTCAAAACAAAAATCCCGGCGGAGTGAGCAAACTCATTCGATGCTTCGTCGAAGCGATACCCAAAGCCGAGTTGAGCGGTCAGCTTTTTAATTTGATCTTCGCGCCCCACAAGCCAATGCCATCCATTTTGAGCATCTCGACCGTAGCGCTGCATATAAGTGGCCTTCTTATTCACAGCGAGCTCAGGCCCCTCATTGGGATTAATACTGACAGTTACAATTTCAAACTCATCCCCAGCAGTCCATTCTAGGGTGCGTATCGAATTTGAAAATCCATTGAGCAAATAATTACAGAGCCCGGGACATTTATAATAGACCATCACCACAATGACGGGCTTTTTCGAACCGAAGTACTGAGAGAGTTTAACGAGACTTCCAGCTTCATTCGTAAACTCCAGTTGATCGATGTCAACTTGGCTTCCCAACTTCTCTGTGATCTTAATTTCTTGGAATTCTGGACTCAGTGGTTTTTCGTCAGCGCGAGCAATAGGAGTCGCCAGCAAAACCAAAGTGCTTAATGCGATGCTCCTGAATATTCCAATCTTCGACTTCATACCTATACGTGATGATGAATCGACGCCTCCAAATCGGGATCCCCGGTGGGAACCATACGAATTTTTTCCATGATAAAGCTCACGACCAGTACAAAAAGCGAAATGAATCCAAGACCTATTCCGATATCTTTCCAGCCCATTGAGAAAGCAACAAAGTCCGTATGATCCATCAGTCTCATTGCGGGCATCGTGAACCAGTAGAGTTCCAACCACTGACCGATGAGGACGAGAGCACAGACCGGCAGTAAGATTTTGAAATTTCGTTTGCTCCCGTAAGGCAATAGAACAAGCATCGGAATAAAGAGTCTGAGGAGCAAAAGAGCAATCGCAACCCACTCCCATCCATGACTTGTTCGTTGAATAAACCAAAAGGTCTCTTCGGGCAGATTCGCGTACCAAATCAACATATACTCGCTGAAAGCGATATAGCCCCAGAAAATGGAAAATCCGTACAAAAACTTCGCGAGTTCATAGAAGTGATCCATGTTGACGAAATTCTTCAATGTCCCAGAAGAGTACAGGGCCCAAGCTAAAAAAATGATCATGGCTAAACCAGCCTGAAAAAAACCTGCAAAGAAGTGAATCCCAAACATCGTCGAAAACCAATGAGGCTCAATTGATTTCAGAATATCGAAGGCCGCAAGCGTAGTTGAGAGGGCAAAAAGAATTAGAATTATCGCAGAACCTCGCCGACTCTTCAGGGTCAGCTTTTCATCCCCAGATTGGTCTTGTCGAAAGGAGTTACGAATTAAATATGCCGCCGACAAAGTCCAAATCGAGAAGTACGCAATGAGTCGAATGGTGAAAAACTTTTCATTCAAGAAAGGTGCTTTCCATTCGAGCAAGACATCTCCCTGAACGGCAGACGGATGACTCCATTCGTATAGATGATGAATGCCCATATAGATCCCGATACCAAGAATTCCCGCAACTGGAAGCGTAAGCGCCATTGCTTCCATTATTCGTCTGAGACTGACGCTCCACTTCGCTGATGTGATATGTTGGATGGCGGTAAAGAAAAGACCGCACAAGCCAAAGCCCAAGAAGAAGACGCTTCCAGTTAAATAGCTAAACCAAGCTTTTGTCGCATTCTCTGTATGAGTTAACTGAAGGCAGAGAGCGCCTACGGCAATAAATGCAAACAACAAAAACTTCGATTTAAATGACATTCGGTAGTTGGGCACCATCATGGAACTCATTTTGCCCCCCCTTTTATAATTTCATCGAATGCCTCGAGATCATCGCCGGCTGGTCGATCGGCCAACTGCATGGCTCGGACATAATGAACGACAGCCCAGCGATCAAGTGGACGAGTCTGCGGAGCATACGATCCCATCGTATTCTGACCGTTCGTGATCACATGAAAAATCTGGGAGTCAGCATAGTCACGGATTTTATCCGCCATGAGTGACGGAGGATTTGGGTACTTTGGAACTACACTCCCGTTTCCATTGCCATCGCTGCCGTGACAAACAACGCAGTGATTATCCCAAATCTTTTTTCCCTTTCTCAAAGTCGCTTCTGTGACAGGAAGAGGATTCTCAGATCTATCCACGGCATCAGCCAAAAACTTTTCGCCCTTAAACTTATAGGGATCCTGCTCTCGCGCGAGCGAACCCACAGGTGGAACTCTTGAAGAGGCATTGTTCTCAAAAAATGGATACGCTCTTTGTGGCTTAAGCGCGTTTGTACGATGCATATTCGGCATATACTGCAGAGGCTGGTGCGACCACATAAACCAGCCCGAGTGTTTCACAAACATCTGAAGGCAAAAGCCGATCACAAGAAGGGTGAGAACGACTTTGATAATTACTTTCACAGCCGTCCCTCCACATGATGAACTTCTTGCGCATGAATTTCGTTTAGAAATTTCTTCACGGGCTCTATCTGATCCTCATTGTCCACTTCAATTGCCAAGGCAAAGCGATCATTCGTAATGTCAGGATGAAAGATGGGCTTAGAAAAATTGGGCAAGCCACAATAGTGAGTGAACATCACAACAACTGTTGTAACTCCTGCAAACAATACGGTGAGCTCGAAGAAAATTGGTACATAGGCTGGAATTGCTGCAAGCGGCTTTCCGCCAATGTTCATCGGCCAAGAATAAAGATGCGTCCAGACTTGGAGCCCTACGGCTGCCATCAGTCCTGCGCAGCCCGCCACGAAACTAACGTACGGCAAGCTGCTTCTTTTGAGCCCCTGTGCCTTCTCAATTCCGTGGACCGGAAAAGGTGTGAAAGTGTCAAAGTTTTTGAAATTTCTCAGACGAGCTTTCTCAGCAGCAACGAGAATCTCTCCCGGCTGAAAATAATAACCAACCACGCAAAATCTAGGCTTAGCCATGGTGCTCAGATCCTTTCGTTGGGATCACAGCCTTAACTTCTGCCATTGCAATAGTCGGAACGAACCGACAGAAAAGCAGAAAGAGGCTGAAAAACATTCCAAAACTTCCTATCAAGGTCGCTGTGTCCCACCATGACAAGCGGAAGTAATTCCAAGAAGACGGCAAATAGTCTGTCGCCAAAGAAGTAACGACAATGACGAATCGCTCAAACCACATTCCAACATTCACAAAGAGTGAAAGAACGAACATGAGAGGAATATTTCGGCGCAAAGATTTGAACCAGAAAAACTGCGGAGTCAAAACGTTGCATCCAACCATGATCCAATACGACCATGCATAGGGACCCATCGCCCGTTGTATAAAGATGAATCTCTCGTAAGAAACTCCACTATACCAAGCGACAAAAAATTCGGTCGCATAAGCCAAGCCCACGAGCATTCCCGTTGCCAAAATAATTTTGTTCATGGCTTCAAGATGTCCGAGGGTAATGTAATCCTTGAGGTTAAAAACCTCTCGCGCAACAACGAGCAGGGTCACCACCATGGCAAAGCCAGAAAAAATCGCGCCCGCAACAAAGTAGGGTGGGAAAATCGTGGTATGCCATCCGGGAACAATTGAAACAGCGAAATCAAACGAAACGATCGTATGAACTGACAAAACAAGGGGTGTGGATAGGCCCGCCAAAATCATATAGGCGATCTCGTAATGTGACCAAGCTTTGCTCGAGCCTCGCCAACCGAGTGAAAGCAATCCGTAGATCTTCTTTCGAAAGAAATTCTTCGCACGATCCCGAACGCTCGCGAAATCTGGAACCAATCCCGTATACCAAAAGACCAGTGAGATTGTGAAATAAGTGGAGACAGCAACAACATCCCAAAGAAGTGGGGACCTAAAGTTAACCCAGAGAGGCCCCATTTGATTCGGATATGGAAAAAGCCAGTACGCGCTGTACCAAGGACGACCGGTATGGATCAACGGAAAAATCCCGGCGCACATGACAGCGAAAATCGTCATTGCTTCGGCGGATCGGTTAATTCCGGTTCGCCACTTTTGCTTGAAAAGAAAAAGAATGGCCGAAATCAAAGTTCCCGCATGTCCAATTCCGATCCAAAATACGAAGGTGATGATCATCATCCCCCAACCCACTGGAGAGCGAATCCCTGACATTCCTGCTCCCTCGTAAATCATATAACCGATCATCCCAAAACCCATGAACATGATCAAATTTGCAATCCCAAATGCCCCCAACCAAAGCTTGGTCGGAAAGGATTCGAGTGGCTTGCAAACATCATTGTTTACATCGGCATAAGTTTTGCTCCCCTCAACGAGGGGTTCTTCATAAAGAAGATTCTTCATACGGAAGATTCCTTATTTCGAACTCGTGGCAAATACGTGACGTTCGGTTTGGTATTCAAAATTTCTAGGACCTTAAATCCAGTTGTCACCTTTGCGAGTTGGGAAACTTCTGATTCTGGATCATTCAGATCTCCAAACACAATTGCATCCGCGGGACAGCTTTGCTGACATGCGGTTTTGATGCTGCCGTCTTTCACTCGAGTCATCCTGTCACTCGTTTCCGATCGAATGCGCTGAACACAGAATGTACATTTCTCCATCACGCCTCGAGTTCGAACCGAAACGTCTGGATTGATCAGCATTGGAAGCGGATCCGTTTTCTCAACTTGATAGCCAAGTTTGTCGGAGTACTGAAACCAATTGAATCTGCGCACCTTATAAGGACAATTGTTCGCGCAGTATCGAGTTCCGACGCAGCGATTGTACGACATATCATTGAGACCATCCGTACTGTGCACCGTCGCCAAGACAGGACAAACCGTTTCGCACGGAGCGAGATCACAGTGCTGACACATCATCGGCTCAAAAGTGGAATCGGGATTTGCCGCATCACCAGAGTGATAAAGATCTAATCGCAACCAAGCCTGATGTCGGCCTTTCGCAATTTGATCAGGGCCGACAGTAGAAACATTGTTCTCAGTATAACAGGCAACGACGCAAGCATTACAGCCCGTGCATGAATTCAAGTCGACGGCCATTCCCCATTTGTGGCCGGGATAGACGAATTCTTTGGAATCGTAGATCGAGAATGTAGGGTGAATATGGTACTTGCCGTGTCCATGATCACCCTGAGTCTTTTCAAATTCCTTCAACGTATAGGTATGAAGAATATCTGAGTCACGCCCCTGAAGACCGAATTGTTTTTGAGTACAGGCCAACTCATATCGATCAGAAGTTTTTTTGATCGTAGCGCTCTGTCCACGTAGCTGCAATTTGTTGGAAGAATTTCTGACCGCGAAAAGATTGGCATCTTGGCCTCGATCCGTACCGAGGCTGCCTGCAACTTTTCGACCGTAGCCCAGTGCAATAGCGACCACATTCTCGTCGAGGCCGGGCTGAACAAATACGGGTAGCTTCACGGACTTCCCGTTGACACTCACTTCGACCACATCAGACGCGAAGTCACTCGCCAAAATATTCGGCGTCTCATCGGAATAATGCGAGCGATTGAGCCCCATTTTAGCGGCAAGAACGGGAGAGATCCCCGCGAAATTATCCCAGGTCACCTTGGTCACAGGATCTGGGAGCTCTTGAAGATAGGGATTGTTGGCGCGCGATCCATCTCCCAAACCAACTGAAGAATAGAGTACCAATTCCAATCCGCTGGATTTTTGGAGATTCAGCTTTTCAAACGCTGGCGTGACTGCAGCCCATCGAAATGCGGGGGTCTTTCGCGAGCTTCCCGTAGAATGAGCTCCCGTCTTGAGTTGATCCATCCACCAGCTGCGGAAATCTCCGCGTGAATAAATTTTTTGCCAACGACTCGATACAATATCTCGGTAATTTCCAGTTCGTCCGTCCCAAGCTTCCACAACTTCCGCAAGGCTTCGCGTATTATAGAGAGGCTCAATCACGGGCTGTTGAATGCTCACGTGTCCTTCTCGAATTTCCGAATCTCCCCAAGCCTCTAAATAGTGGCTTTCGGGAAGAGCGTAAGTGGAAAGACTCGCCGTTTCGTTGAGTTCATGACTTAGACTCAAAACTAGTTTCACTTTTGAAAGTGCATCTTTAAATCTTGTGTTAGCCGAGCTGTAAACGGGATTCACTCCCTGAATAAAAAGTACACTGACTTTTCCGGCCTCCATATCGGATAGAAGGCTCTCGAAATCGTTTCCTTGCTCCATCCCTGTCTTCATCGGACTTTCAAAATCCAAAGTGGAGCCGATATTTCCCAAAATGGAGTTAAGAGCTAGACTTGCTATCTGAAGCTCCAATGCATGAGGTCCATGACCTCCAGCGACAACCAAGGACTTGCCGCGTGCAGCAGACAAATCTGCAGCTGCTCGTTTCACGAGGTCCAAAGAGAATCCCAGTTCAGCGCTTAATTTCTCGGCAGAATATTTGGTGAAGAAGCTAGAAGCTCCCGCGTCAGCCGAACGAGATTTAGAAACTTCGGAGCCAATGGCCAATATGATGCCCAATTGCTGAGAGGGCTTGATCGACATTCGGTGATCAGCAGCAATTCCAGTCAAACTATGCAGCGATTCAAAAACATAGAGTCGATTGACGTTCGCATCTCCACGATGAAGTTTGCGGCGCTTCGAAAAAGATTTTGTAAATTCAAGCGGGCGAATCCAAGTGCCCAAAAAATCAGCATCCACCGAAACCACCACATCAGCCTTTTCAAAGCGAAATGTGGGAATCGACTTTTGCCCAGAGACTAAATTGATTGCCTCCGCAATTGGGTCGTCTGGCAAATCCTGTGTTTTGTGCCAAGTTCCCTTCGAACTTGAAAGAAACGAATTCATCGAAGTCGTAGTGGACGGACTAACAACGGGTCCGGTCAAAACACGAACACTCTCCACTTGAGCCTCACTCGTGGCCGCTTTAACTGCCGCGTCCACTTCTGCCCACTGAATTGACTTCCCCGACTTCACTTCAATCGGAGTTTTCAGTCGCTCAGGATTATAGAGATCAAACAATGAAGCTTGAGTGGCTGCATCTAAACCGCCTTGATTTACAGGATGGTCGGGATTGCCCTCGAGCTTGATGGGCTTCCCGGCCATTGTTTTCACTAAGACTCCAAAGCCGTTCGAAGCCGTCGTCGCATACCACATGGGAACGCCGTAAGTGAGGCCTTCGGGCTTCTTAACATAAGGAACCAAATGATCGACCGGTCGACGGGTACAAGCAGTTGTTGCTACGAGCGCCGAAGCTGCTGCAGAAAATTGTAAAAATTTACGACGGCTGAGGTCCATCGTGGTTGGGCCAGCTTCCTCCTGCTGGACGGCGAGCTCTTGACCTCGTACTGCTTTCAAAGAATTAAAATCAGCGCCCAATTCATCAATCGATTGCCACAGCTTTCGCGGCTCCGTTGTTACGGCCGCTTCTTCAGAGCGACGAAGAATATCCAATTGTTCAATCAGATCCACGCTCATCCTAATTTCTCTCCATTATTATTTTTGGCTCTCGCGATACTTCCCGCTGGGGTTTTTACTCGCAGAACCTTCCTCGACACAAGGCTCGCGGAAAGGGCGGCAACTGCCTGTGCAAGAAAGCCTCGCTTTTCAAGATCCAAAGATTTTTTATCCGTCTTCTTCTTCACTCAAACTCCTTTAACGATGGCACGTCGAACAACTCACGTCGGCGTTGTGAACCTCAGGATGCCCTAAAAGTTTACTGAGAGCTGACTGAGGTCCCGCACCTTGAAGTTCTGTCTTCTTCTTTGCCCAATCTTTGCGAGTGTCGGTGAGATAATCATCGTTTCGATGACAGTCCATACACCAACCCATATTCAACTTTGAAAACTGATAAACTTTTTCCATCGTCTCGACGGGACCGTGACATGTTTGACACTCCACGCCCGCGGCAATATGCCGAGAATGATTAAAAAAAACAAAATCAGGGAGAACATGAACTTTGACCCATGCAATGGGCACGCCCGTATCGTAAGCCTTTTTAATCTCCTGTATATAAGGACTGTCAGTCTTCACGAGATTATGGCAATTCATGCAGGTTTCCACTCCCGGCACTGCTGAAAAGGCGGCGTAGTCCGCGGAAGCGTGGCAATAGCCACAGGGGATTTTGTACTGACCCGCGTGCAGCTTATGGCTGAATGGAATTGGCTGCACCGGCGCGTAATTTTGATACCAAGCCGGCATTGTCAAAAGATAGGTCACAATTCCCGACACTAAGACGAGGACAATGGAGAGACCTAAAACTCCCTTTTTAATGAGACGTTCGTTTGCCTCGTGACCTTCGTCGTCATGATGATCACTCATGAATAATTAGCACCCTTCCACGATTTGAGAGTAGCGATCTAAAGAGCTCAAGAAGCACCACAGATACTATTGAGTCGCGCACCATTCGTGTCAATTCACGAAACCCTGATTTGGCCATCGATTTGTGGGGTTAACGAAGTTACCTCACGTCAGCGTCAATTTTCTCTAGTGTTTGCCCTGGTGATTGCTCTCTTGAAAGATATTCTTTAGCCCAATCGACAACGGCCACGGGACCATCGTACATTTTTGGAAAAATATAACCCACGGTGGCTACAGCGCCAATGCCCGCCATCACCACATGACCCCAGTTCCAACCAAAGCCAAAATTAAAAAGAGTCGACTCGGGACCCGCGACTGTCGAAAAGCCCCAAAAGGGAGTCGCAATATTGGTTGCAAGTTGACGATAGAAAGTCCCCCAAGCACGTCCCTTTTTTTCCTCATTGTTTCTAGTCTTTTGATTCACCCATTCGGGGATCCCACTTTCTACCGGAACTCGCCAACCCGTTTGAAAGGCCATTTGGGACCAGTGATCCACAAGAAAATGCGTGAGACCCATAAAGCCTAGTACTGGAATCACCCCGTCTTCAATTCCGTGCAAGCCGTAGGCCTTTGCCAAAGTGAGCCCGAGCGTAAAAATAAACGAAAGGCCCAACTGCTTTGTCAATTTCTCGGCAAAAGTTGGGCTGCGCGAAAGCCAATTGCCGACGGTTTGGCGAGGAAAGGTCGTGGCCGCACTCTGAAGGCCGTTCACAACTGCCACCGGAACTGCCACCTCCGGAGGTTGGGTCGCCAACATTACAAAAGTAAAAGTTCCATTGGAGATTGAGTAAAAAATGGCACCTGGAATGAGCTCTCCAAGGGTTGGCTTCTGCCAGTCTTCTACAAGGGGGAGCTGCATCAGCGCGCGCTCGGTAAGATTTTTAGGTTGAGTGATGGCCCTTACTCGGATCTTTGGATTTTCGTGGGCCTTTAGCTCGGATTTGGTCATTTGAACGAATTCTCTGCGGTCCTTCCCTGTCAGCGACACGCCTACGACGAAAATCTGCGAGTTATTGAGATCTGGTCGGGAGTCGAAAAAGGCTTTGATGCTTCCGGGGCTGAGTTCGGCCACTTTTATGCCCAGTGAAGGGGAGGCCACATTGCTCAAGTAAACTCCACAGGGGGTCTTGAGGTCTCGAACTCTAACGCGCTTTGCATCTTCAGCGCAGAGATGGCTGGTGACAAAAAAACCAAGGCCAAAAACGAACGAAAATAGTCGCAAACTCCACATGACCCCTCCCATAAATGATTCGCTAGCGAATAATGACGCATCGAATCAATTTATAGAGAGGCAAGGCAAGCTTTAGTTGTCTTCGTCGTCATCTATTTTGGATTTGTGCTTTTGATGGGGTTTACTCAGAAGATTGCGAGAATGTGAATCCACCAAAAACTTATTTGCAAGAAAGGCGCGGCCCAAAAGAACAGGAAACTTCATTTTATCTCGATTGGTTACACTCAAAATAATGGGATGCTGAACTCCACCGATTTCAATTTCGGTTTCAATGAAGGGTCTCTCTTCGATCTTTCCACCGGAGTTTTTGACATTGCGGTAGTCCACGATGGGAGCTTTTACCCAAACGAATTTCGGCTTCGCCTTCGTTCCCACCTTGAGCTTCATATGAATATGTTCGTTGATGGGACGATCCTTGGTGCTTGGATAGCGAAGAACTTCATACTCCTCAGCGTGAATGGCGGAGGAACGCGCGCCCGTATCCACCTTGGCCTTCATATGGATATGATTCCAATGTGGAAAACAAACGAATTCCTGCCAGCCCACCACATGAACTAAATGATCATGCATAATTACAGGCTAAAGTTTCTTACGGTCGATTGTAAAGGGGTCAGGGCACTTAGAAGAGTAAATAAAATCCCATACCAAAAAGAGACAGAGACAAATAAAGATAGATCGATGGCGCCTTCTTAGTAATCACAGATTCTAAAATAGCTGCAAATATAGGGCCCGTACCAACGATCGCCGTAACCGCCGCCAAATTTCCATAGCGAATCGCGTTCAAATAAAGCGTAAGAGAAACAAAAGTCCCGAGAACCGCTGCTGCGGTGACGACGAGTTTAGATTTCAATTTCATCTTCTTATAAGTTTCAACGAGCTTGAAGGGCCTTACTTGAGCCATGATAAAAAATCCTGTGATGGCCCCAATGCATCGATAGAAATTGCCCTCAATCACCGAGACCTCTTGATCCGCATCAAATGCAAATCGTGTAAGAAGAATTCCGCACGAATCTAATAGAACACCTATCCCTGCGTAGAGTGGACCCTTCAACTCCCAGCGCCCATCAAGTCGAAATTTCTCGTAGGACATAATAAAAAGGCAGGCCATCATAAAAAAAATTGCCACGGCCTTTCGTGGATCTACTACCTGACCAAATATAAAGTAGCCAAACAGCCCCAGGAAAATCGGCTGAAATGAAAAAATAATAAGGGTACGCGCACTCCCGATGCGAGAGAATGCTTTCATCAGATAAATGTCTCCGATGTTGAGACCGACAACGCCGCTAATAAAGAAGGCCATTAAACTCGTAATGTTGGGTACTCGCGAAAATGCACTCGTGCTCAAATAAGCAACTCCGAATAGCGCAACTGCAACGCAGGCCTTAAATGCATTCATCCACATGGGCGTGGATTTTCGGGAGTAGTGGGTGAACGCCGAGCTAGCAATGACGAAGCAAAAAGTGGCGGCTAGCGCATAAAGATAAGAGGGGTTCACGAATCACTTAACCACTTCTGAAGAGTGGATTCCAAATAGGGAACTTCTTGCTGCAAATGAAATGAATGAGGCTTGTCGTAAACCTTGAACTCAAATGGAATCTGATTTTCTCGAAGTACTGAATACGTCTTCTCCGCTTCTTCAAGAGAAATGATTTCATCCCGCGTCCCATGCGTGATCAAAATTCTCTGCTCTGCTGCTTGAGGTGAAAAACTCTGTGGATAATCTGTGGCTTTCACCAAGATTCCAGAAATGCAGAGCGCCCCCCCCAGAATATGAGGAGTGCGCAAAAAAGTATCCAATCCCATCGCGGCCCCTTGTGAGAATCCAAGCCAGAAAATTCTGCGATACGGAATTCCTTGCGCCTGAATTTCCTCAATCATCTTGGATAATTTTGCGCGAGAATCTTCAAGCCCTCTCCGTCCTGGATTTACATACCAGGACCAACCGCTTTCGTTTCGCTCCTTTTGATCATCGCGCTGCTCCTCTAGAGGAGCCTGGATGCTTAGATAATGAAGGCCCGGAATTTTGAAGCGCTTCGCATAGAATTCGAGCAGCTTGAGGTTTCCACCTCTGCCGTGAACGAGAATGAGAACAGCATCCTGACCTTTCTCTGAGGCTGGAATAAAGTGATGGACGAGCGTAGATATCTGGATCTTCATTTGTTTGACCTTCAAGGCGCTTTCCTCTGATATACTTTAAATGAAAGGAACTAAAGGGATGAAATCGGTCACCGACCAGTATCGGGATGCCGACGTAAAGGTCACTACGGGCCACGTCTCCGATTTGTCCAAAGTTCCAGTCCCCAACTACACCAACGAACAGCACGAAACCTGGGCGCTGATGTTTGAGCGGCAAATGAAGGTCCTTCCGGACAAAGCTTCCCAAGAATTTTTAGAGGGGCTCAAGCGCCTGAATCTCCCCTCTGACCGCATTCCAAAACTCAAAGATATCAGCGCGCTCCTTGAAAAGGCCAGCGGCTGGAGAATTGCTCGAGTCGAGGGCCTGGTTCCTGAACGAGAGTTTTTTGAGTGTTTGGCGGAGAAGCTCTTTCCTTGTACCGATTTTATTCGCGGCCGCGACGAGCTCGAGTATACGCCTTCGCCCGATATGTTTCATGATCTGTTTGGCCATCTTCCGCTGGTTACAAATCAGGCTTTTGCCGATTTCTACGAGCTCTTTGGTAGGGCCGCATTGAACGCAAACGAAGACATGCTTACAAAACTTCAGCGAATCTATTGGTTCAGTGTGGAGTTTGGATTGATTCAAGACGCAGAAGGCCTGCGAATTTATGGATCTGGAATTTTGTCATCCGTCGGAGAGGTTCCGTATTCCCTGGGCAATCAAGTGAGACGACACGCCTTTGATTTCGACAAAGTGAGCAATCAGTATTTTGAAATACATCATATGCAGGAAGATATTTTTGTAATCCCAAGCTTCGAATGGTTGCGCGACGAATTTCTTGCATTTGCAAAGAAGAATGGATTGCTTTAATTGAAAGCGAATTAGACGGACTCAGGAAAGCTTGAGTTCAATTCCAGCCTTTTGCATATCCCGGAAGTCTGCGTCCAAGCTGAGAATCGGAGCGTTATGCGCCAAAGAATAAACTGCGATTAAGAGGTCAAAGGACTTGATTGTAAGTCCCTTTTTTCCGAGAGAAGCGCCAAGGAGTCCCGCGTCCCGCCACAATTCAGTTGGTGTTGAAAGAAAATGACAGCCTTCGAAAAGGGGCAGATATTTTTGACGATCCTTATCGGACCGAAAACCTCTATAAATTTCTGTAAGAATCGGACCGCAAATGGCGACCTGATTGGCTGACAGAAGTTCATCCACAGTCTGTGCCCACCGAGATTTGCCTCGAAAAAATTCAATCCAACAGGACGTATCAACGAGAATCATCGCCGCGTCTTTGGCAGATCCAACCCAAAGCTGATTTTCCCACGAAGGCTTTGAAGAATAGATCGCTTTTCGCGCTTCTCAATTTCTTTCAGAGCTTCATGAACTGTCTCGGTGATACCGAGACCTGTGATACGAAGCGCGGTCTGAAGAATTGAATCGGGCACGTTGACCGTGATTTTTCTTAGATCGCGATTTCTTAGATTCATGTCATCAGTATAATGATATGGTCATTACCAGTCAAATGTATGTATGGCGGCGTCGCCCGAGCTTCTATTTCTTCAATTTAGTGGCCAACTTCGTCAAAACCGTCTTTTCATCGTGAGTGACTTTTACGCCAAATCCAAAGACCCCACCGGTTGCCTCTGCCACTCTTTGAGCTGCTGCCAATAACCAGTCGCCACCCTCGGCTCCCAGTCCTTCGAGCAGCGGATCTACCAAAGATTTTGCTCTTTTATAATTTTCGTCTGTGGGTTTGGCTTCAATCCAATTCAAAACCATCTTGAATGCCGCTGAATCTCGCTTAATTCCACGACCTTCGGCGATCTTCATAATTTCGGTTTTCTCCTCAGGAGAAATGCGACCGTCCGCCCAGGCCACATCCACGACGGGTACCAAGTAGAGAGCGCGAACGCTGTCTTCGGTAAAACCCGCAGCCAATAAGCGATCCGCCAGCTCCTTATCCTGGACCCCGGCGGCCTGCATTGAAGTCCTCGCCTTCAGTTTTGCGGCTAGTTCTGCATTTTGCTTTCGAAAATAGTCTTCTTCGATGGCTTTACGGCGTGGATCTAAGGGGTTTTCGGTCATTGTCAGTTCTCCTAATTCCCACTATGTCAAACGACGGGACACAAATGTCAAACTTGAACTGGAATGAATTGAGTAAACTGCCGGATGAGGACCTTTTGGCCATAAGGATCAAAGACCTCCCCCTCAAATTGGAGGAGTCTGACCTATGGCCCAGCATCCAAATTGTCATGACTGAGCTCAATTCCGCCCTTCCCGAGTTCCAGCCCTATCTATTTATAGGTGACGAATGGTTCTCCCCTGAAGGCGTCGCAGCGGTTTCAATCCCCTTTTTTCTCCTTCATCCACGCCTTCGGCAACTCGAGCGAACCAAGGTTTTGGAATGTGAAGGCGAAGACGACCTTGAATTTAAGAAGCTCTTAAGACATGAGCTCGGGCATGCCCTAGATCATGCCTTTAAACTTTCTCGTCGCAGAACCTGGGAGAAGACCTTTGGGTCTCCACAAAAAGAGTACCAGCCAGATACCTATCGACCGCGTCCCTACTCTCGTAACTATGTTCTTCATTTGAAACGTTGGTACGCTCAATCACATCCCGATGAAGATTTTGCCGAAACATTTGCTGTCTGGCTCAATCCACAAAGCGAATGGAAGGCTACTTATCGAAAGTGGGGGGCTCTTAAAAAATTAGAGTATCTGGAAACAATTGGGAAAGAGCTGAGAAAGAAAACATTCAAACAAAAATCTGCTCGAATGATTTCAGAATCTCGATATTTGAATTCGAGTCTTGCCGTCTATTACCAGAAAAAAATTAGATATAACGAAGAGGACTATCCAGATTTCTTCGACCGCGACCTTCTCAGAATATTTTCAAGAAAAAATCCAGAGGAGCCCAAAGCAGAGCTGGCGTTTCAGTTTATGAAGCGAACTCGGAAGTATCTTTTGTCGTCACTATCGCTATGGACTGGAGAAAAAAAGGTAACAATTAATGAACTTCTTTTGCGTTTAATTGAACGCTGTCGAGAACTTGAACTCATTGTGTCAAAATCTGAGGCCGAAACTGCGTCGGAAGTCTCGGCTTTTTTAACAACTCTGGTATCTCACTACCTGTTCACCGGACATTTTAGACGAACTGTGTAAAAATGGAGTAAGATGAAAAAGGTTGTCATCCTTTTCGATATCGCTACCGAGCCTCCCGCAGATCACAATTACAAAGATCTATTTAAAGACGTTTCATTTGAATCTGAAAAAGGCGTTTTTGACGCAGTAAAAAAAATGGGCTGTGATCCGATTCTCATCGGAGTTCACAATGATATTTATCGACTCACCCGAGATCTCAGTAAAATTCAGCCCGATCTTGTATTTAATTTGACCGAAGCATTTGGAAATCGACGAGACGGAGCCCCTCAACTGGCAGCCCTTTTGGATTTGCTAGAGATCCCCTATACCGGAACTAAATCTTTGGGACTCGGTCTGGCGCAGGACAAAAATCTGGCCAAGAAAATTTTGGTGCACCATCGCATCCGCGTTCCAAAGTGGATAACCTCGCACCTTCGTCGACCGCTCAAGTCCATTAAGACATTCGATTGGCCGGCCTTTGTGAAACCCACGATGGAAGAATCGTCCGAGGGAATTTCGCGCGACTCATTTGTGGAGAACGAGGCGGATTGTCTTTCTCGCATTCGCTATCTCCACGAAAAGTTTGGGACTGATGTAATAGTGGAAGAATTCATTGAGGGCCGAGAGCTCTATGTAAGCGTCATGGGAAACCAGCGACTGCAGGTTTTGCCCATTCGCGAAATTTCATTCAAAGATTATCCGGAAGATCTGCCAAAAGTGGCCACCTATAAAGTGAAGTGGGACCCGGAGTATCGAAAGCGATGGGGAATTCGAAATTCATTCGCCAAATTGACGGAAGAACAAACCGACGCAATTCAGTCCGTCGCTAAAAGATGCTTCGAGGCTCTTCAACTCTCGGGCTTTGCAAGATTTGATATCCGCCTCAAAGACGATGGAGAAATCGTGATTTTGGAAGCCAATCCAAACCCCAGCTTGAGTCCTTCTGACGATTTCGCGCAGTCCGCTAACAAGGCCGGCTTCGAATACGGTCAGACCGTTGAAAAAATCATTGATTTAGCTCTCCAGTAGCCGCATTTCCATGCTTTAATGCCCGAACTTATGGAGAAGTTTCGCTCGCCTCAGGACAAAGACTATCGATTTGCCATTCGGCATTCTGCTTCGCATTTGATGGCACAGGCCGTCCTTCGTTTATTTCCTAATTCGAAATTGACCGTTGGCCCCGCAACCGATGAGGGATTTTTTTACGATATCGATATGAGTGGAAAGACAATCACTCCTGAGGATTTGAGCAAGATCGAAGAGATGATGAAGAAGATCGTGAAAGAAAACTTTCCGGTCAAATGTCTTGAAATGGATCGAGCGGCCGCCAAAGATTTTGTAAAGAAGCAGGGGCAAACTTACAAACTCGAATTGATTGACTCCATTCCCGCAAACGAGGCTGTGACATTTTATTCGCAAGGCGAATTCACGGACCTCTGCGAAGGCCCCCATGTTAAATCGACGGGTGAACTGAAGCATGTGAAACTCTTAAGTTTTTCGGGCGCCTATTGGAAGGGCGATCAAGCCAACGCTCAGCTTCAGAGGATTTACGGTACGGCCTTTGAGACCAAAGAACTCTTGGACGCGCATTTAAAAATGCTGGACGAGGCGAAGAAGCGAGATCATCGAGAACTTGGGAAAAAACTCGATCTCTTTTCTTTTCATGAATGGTCCCCCGGAATTCCATTTTTTCATGCCAACGGCACCGAAGTCTTTAACCAGATGGCCGACTATATTCGCGAGCTCTATCGAACCTACGATTATCATGAAGTTCAAACACCCTTGATGTTTGATGAGCGTCTCTATGAAACCAGCGGGCATATTGAAACTTTTAAGGAAAATATGTTCGTTCTTAAGGACGATGACGAACGCTCGCTCTATTTGAAGCCAATGAATTGTCCGGGACACTGTCTTTTTTATCAGCACAGACTTTGGAGTTACAAAGAGCTCCCCATGCGAATTGCGGAATTCAGCAAACTCCATCGAAACGAAAGGTCCGGAGCTCTGCACGGAATGATGCGAGTTCGAGCAATGTCGCAAGACGATGCACATATTTTTTGTCGCGAGGATCAGGTGGAAGCTGAGACTGAGAAGTTTTTAGATTTTCTTGCGCAGGTATATAAAGCCTTTGGATTTAAATCCTACGAAGTGAAATTAGCACTCCGACCAGAGAAGAGACTGGGAAGTGACGAGATTTGGGATAAAGCCGAGCAGATTCTCGAAAAGTTTTTGAAAAAACGAGATATGCCTTACGAGCTGGTCAGCGGTGAGGGCGCGATCTACGGACCAAAATATGAATTTCATGTCCGCGATGCCATCGGCCGATCTTGGCAACTCGCGACTCTACAGCTTGATTATGTGATGCCCGAGCGATTTGGCTTAGAGTACGTCGGAGAAGATTCTAAGCGACACCGACCCGTGATGCTTCATCGAGCGATCTTCGGATCTCTCGAGAGATTCTTTGGCGTCTATTTGGAACACTGCGAAGGCTACTACCCCACATGGCTCGCACCGACTCAGGTTTATTTGGTTCCGATTCGTGAGAACCACGCCGCGTTTGCCGCCGAAGTTACCGCTCAGCTCAAAGCTAAGGGAATTCGAGTGATCAATGATTCGGAGAATTCAAATATGGGAGGCCGAGTTCGTAAGGCCACCAATTTGCGTGTGCCCTATATCGCCGTGATTGGCGATCGCGAAATGGAATCCAAATCTCTTGCGATAAAGACATCGAAGAATCTGGATCTTGGAACTCATCAGGTAAGTGATTTTATCTCGAAGATTATTTGCGAAATTGAAGCACGTTCACCCGAAAGTATGCTGCGTCCTTCTTAAATACAAAGCCTTCTACGACAAGACCCTCAGAGTCGTAATTGTGGATGTGAACTGCTTTGGGAAGTGGGTCTTGATAATTTTCTAGTCGAACGAGGCCTTCAAGAAGTTTGTCCTGGCCAAAGTAGCCAATGTTTTCCGACCTGACCTTAAAGGGGTCCTCATCTTTGCCATCGCCTTTCATAAAGGTCACCAAGCTCGAGCGAATTTCAATGCTCTTATTCTTAAATTCTTCGACCTTTTGCAGAACGCTTGCGCGAACCTCCGTGGATTTCTTGTGCATATCTTGATCAGCTTTAGAATCTGCGACGGGGAATCTACTCTTCAATCTTTTTACAAAGTTTTCAGCCTCCTGATCGTAGACAGAGTAACCGTCGATAGTTTCGGAGATTCCTCCCGGCCTTGGACCCACCGTGTTCCACGTTTGATTGGCCTTCCAATCATTTACCGCCATTCGCTGGTTGGGAACGAGAATGCTCCCGCGAAAGGGATAGTTCCTTTTGCCCAGTTTTTGCTTCACCGCTTCAGAACGAAATTCAGTCAGAAATTTGGAGTAATCGGATGCGACTTCCTTATGATAAATATCTCTCGCAGCCTCAAATTTAAGACCGAATTCGTTCTTGAGCTGTGCTTCTTGCGCTGCAATGCTGGCCTTCCGCGCGGGTTAAATCGATTTCTTTGAAATTGTGACTCTCTTCACAGTGAAGGCCAACCAGGGCGAAACTAAAGCTTAAAACCTGAATCACATGTTTAAACATCGCAAAACTTGTGCCAACGCATTCGACGAAATGACTCAGGATTTTCAGTTCTAATCGAGGCATCGACGTCGCAGCTGGGATATGGTCTAAATAGAGGTTGTGGGGGCGCTCCGGTTTCGACGGGTGGTCGGAGGTGCGTTCTGCGTGTCGAGGCGTCAGTGATCTCGTAACCTC
>Ga0163144_10003364_pt1 | contig 36434 bp, 31 predicted proteins | sample OliLak19BULKMAT1_FD_123175 | JGI IMG/M metagenome (GOLD analysis project Ga0163144, IMG submission 123175) | Freshwater microbial mat bacterial communities from Lake Vanda, McMurdo Dry Valleys, Antarctica - Oligotrophic Lake LV.19.BULKMAT1 | ecosystem: Environmental > Aquatic > Freshwater >...
ACTGCGACAGAAACAGCGACGCTCACGCCATCGGTGACGGCGAGTACAACAGCAACTGAAGCACCTAGTGCGACTGCGACAGAGACAGCGACCCTCACGCTATCGGTGACGGCGAGTACAACAGCAGCTGAAGTTCAACAAGTTGTGATGGTTTCGACCGAGACCGAAGTGCCAACAGAAACGTCAACCCTCACGCCGTCGGTGACGGCAAGCGCAACAGCAACAGAAACGGCATCCCAAGAATCCACGCGTAGTTTGCTGGTTTTTTCGGCTACGGTTGTTCCTATTGCACTACAAAACGGCATATCGTCTGTTGGTACGTTGCCCACAGAAGCAATCATTGCGATTGTGGTCATTGGGCTTACTTTGGGGTACGTGGTCATGTATTGGCGTGCTTTGGAAGCAGTTAACCTGTACAAAAACGGATTTATTGCCGATACTTGCCCTGTATGCCGTCGCGGAACATTGCACATTGAACAGAAAGTAGAGCGTCTTTTGGGTATACCACGCCCTAAACGAACAGTGCGCTGTGAAGCATGCCGTTCTACTTTACGTGAAGTTGGCTCTCGTCAGTGGCGTTATGCTATTGACCGCACAGAAAACCCTGTACTTTATGACAAGTTCAATGGGAATGTGATTACCGACCGCGAGTTAAAACAACTTTCCCGACTACCAGAAACCTTAAACCGACCAAAGCCAGATTTTGTAGACGACGAGATATGATAAAGAGAAAAACGCTCATAGTGTGTTGGGTGGGGGCGTTTATTTGCGCCCTTGCCCCATTTACCCTTGCTAGTGACAATAAAACGCATGGCAACCCCTCACAGGCATTTGTAACGTCCACGCCAACGCCACCTATTCAGGCATTTGCAACCCAAACGCCGACTGCGATAACTCTGCTTGCAGAGGTAACTGAAGAAGAAGTTACGCCCGAAGTTGCCTTCCAGATACCACATTTTGTCATGGAACGCCCGATTGAACAGCGTGAAGGCATGGTGTATTGGGTTGACCGCACCTATCCTTATGGCGCAACGCAGTTTGGAATGCGTGAGGTGCATTTAGGCGTTGAGTTCGTCAATCCGCGCCATACGGCTATTCTTGCGGTAGCTGATGGTATTGTGTATTACGCTGGCACAGATGCCGAAGTGGTGGTTGGTCCTCGACCTAATTACTATGGCAATGTTTTGATTGTTCAGCATGACTTTATCAGCCCAGAAGGCGAACGCGTATATAGCGTGTATGGACACCTGCAAAATATCAATGTGGAAGTAGGGCAAGCGGTTAAGATGGGGCAGACCATTGCAACGATTGGGGATAGTGGCATTGCTATTGGGCCCCACTTGCATTTTGAAGTTCGTGTGGGTGACCCGATAGACTATCTAAACACGCGCAATCCCGACCTTTGGATACGACCATTTTTTGAATATGGGGTGCTGGTGGGCAAGCTAACAACGACAGACAGTGAGCCGTATGGGATGACTATTCTTGTTCGTTCTGCCACTAGTAGCCGAGAAACCTATAGTTATGGTAGCGCAGAGGTCAACGCCGACCCCTCATGGGGTGAAAACTTTACTTTAGGTGATTTGCCTATGGGTGATTATGAAGTGATCGTTAGCGATAGGTACGGCAAAGTCTACTTTAGGCAAGACATTCAAATTGAGGCGCGTAAGATTACGTGGCTAGACATTGCGGTAGATAGGTAGACACATTAAAGGGGGATGATTTTTACCATCCCCCTTTGTTTTAGGTGTTATTCGTACATACGGAAGGTGAGCGTTAAATTGCCGCCCGACGATGCGCTGTTGATGAAAATGACCCCAGACTTGTTACCCCCATCGGTTTTGATGGCAATAACTTGTCCTGCGATAAGCGGTGTGATGACATTCCCCGAATACGATGCGCTTACGATGGCATCAAAATGAACTTGCTCGATGCTGGAATAGCCACTAAGCAATGCAAATTGTGTGCCACCCATAGGTACAAGACCACCACCACCCCATTGAATATCCACAGAACCTCCATCTAAAGTGAAGGTTGCAAGGTCACCAAGAGTGACTGTGCCTGTAGGTGTTCCAGAAAGCAGGGGCGCATCTACGATATAGCTGTAGGTGAACGCGTTATTATTTGCTTCTCCAACGGGTCCTTCAACGACTTCGTTGTTAAGGTCAGCAACAATGGTGACACTTTGAGGACCCGTTCCACCAGAACCCAGTGTGCCTGTTAATATCACAACGGTTTGTTGACCAGCAGCCAAACCTGAAAGGTTGGTAGCAGCAAACACATTGCCTGGTGAAAGGCTGGTAGCAATTGCAAATGCGCTTGCGTTCACTGTGCCATTATTGGCAATGGTGACACTAACTGAGAAAGCTGCGCCCCGTGTTAGGCGTGATGGCGAAGCCCCAACAATCACAATATCGGCGAAAGGCTCTGGCAAAGGCGTTGCCGTTGCTGGTAGTGGCGTGGGGGTTGGGGGAGCTTGTAGCAGAGGTACAGTGTTACGATTCCCGACGATGTCCAGAATATCGGCAGAAAGCCAACCCGTTTGTCCTCTGAAATCAACTGCTACCCAGGTAAAGTTGAGATTTGCACCAATAACCCGCAACGATTCACCCGCCGAAAGTTGTCCTAAAATGTCATAAACCGTGCTGGGGCCCGTGCGGACGTTTTGCACATTGCGCGTAACGACCACATAAACACCATCAGGTGTTGCGGTAGGTTGTGGGGTACTGGTTGCTTGTACCAAAGGTGACACTGTGCTTGTTTCTGTGATGCGTTGGCTTCCTGCATAGCGTGCAATGGGTGCAGGTGCGCCAAACGTGCCTAGTCGTGTTACGCTTACACTGTTGCTCGTTTCGCCCCGTGTAAGTGTGGCGGGACTAAGGATACCCTGAACGCCTTCAAAGCCAGTGATAGTGTAAAGATTGGTTACTAAACTGCCGGGTTTGCTAATGGCTTCTGCAAGAAGGGAAATGCCATCATAAGCAGATGCGGATAGTTCGTCAGGAACTTCTCCAAAAGCACGAATAAAAGACTGCACAAAAACTTGGCTAACGAGGTCTTGGTTAGCATAGTTCCATGTTGTTGTGCTTAAAATGCCTTGAAGAGTTTGAGATGCCACGGCTTGTCTAAATTCTGTGCTACTTGCGCGATTATAAGCAAAAATACCGCCCCAATCTGCGGCGCGTAAGGATGTATATAGCTCACTGGCAAGGCTTGGGGGCCCATAAACGGCGATTGCTTCATAGTTACTCTGGGTAACGGTGTTGGCGATCCGCAGAACAGGGTTATCGTTATCTAGCAAGAAGGCTTGTTGGACTGGCACACCAAACGCCGAAAGTGCAGTTGAGAACCCTACAACACTGGCTGTACTTTCTAAATCCATTTGTACAGTCGCAAGATTGGTAACTGACAAATCATTGATAAGATAGTTGGCTAAAGCGCGTCCTTGTAACGCTTCTTGTGCGCGAATGCGTAAGACAAGATCTGTCGTGTCAATGGCAAGCAGGGTATCATCTGTTGCGGGTGTAAGCACAGGAACGCCTAAACTTTGCAGTGCTTGCAAATTAGGCAGTGCATCGCTAGAACGCTCGGGCCCAATGACAGCAATAATGCTCGCTTGTGACAAATTACTGATTGAATTAACCAAAGATAAGGTATCTGCTGGCTGAACGACTAGCTCTAAACGGAAGAATGTCCCATCTGCGCCACGAACCCCGCCTCTGGCATTAATTTCTTCAATAGCAAGACTTGCACCTTTTGTTAAAGAGCCGCCTTCGCTATCTAGTACGCCTATTCTAAAAACAGGCAACGATTGAGCATAAGTGGGAACGAATACCCATAAACCAATCCATAAAACAAAAACGGAAAACAATAGTGATATGTTGTTGCGCCTAGAAGTCATAAGTTTTATCCTCTGTAACTGATTACGTTGTGCGTTACACAACCCTCTTTAGTGTAAGGCTAAAAAAGCCTGTTGTGCAACAGACCTTAGGACGAATTTGCAGGTTATTTGGAAAACTCCATGGCGTTATGGGTGTAAATGCCCTCATTAAGAGCCTACTTGCCACTCTTTAAGGGAACGAAAGCGGTCTGAAGGGCTGTTGATAAAACCAAGCTGAACGTTTTCAATGCGCTTGTTGACGTTATAAGTAAATAGAGGGTAATAAAGAGGGATTGCAACAGCACGCTCTGTAAACAGGTCTTGAAACTGATAGTATAACTGCATACGGTTGATACTGTAAGGATCACGTCTTGCACGCTCTAAAAGTTCGCTTAGGCGGTCATCTGCCATAGCCCCATAATTTTTGCCATCAGGTGCTTGCCCTACATGCCAATAAGCAAAGACATCGGGGTCTGCGTTTAAGTCTAGCTCTGTAATAGCCACTTGAAACTCGCCACGTTCAAGGCGTTCTTTATAGACCGTTGCCTCAAGGGGTTCTACCGTCACATTAAGTTTAAGTTGTGACCACTGCGTTGCAACTTCGCGCGCCAAAGCCACCAATGAAGGGGTTTCGGGAACAATGATGCTAAAGGCATAAATTTCTGTAACATCGCTTGCACTTACGCCCTCAGAGACGTTTGGCGTGTCCATATTGGCATTCTGGAGAATGCCAAGTGCCTGTGCAACGTCGGGGGATGGGTAAGAAATACCCACTTTGTAACCCCATGTGTTGGTTAAAATAGGGCTATCGGCAAGAATGGCTTGGTTGCTCAAATTTGCTTCAACGGGGTTGGTGCGGTTTAATCCACGTTGTAAAGCGATACGTACACGCTGTTCACGGAAAAAGCGCGTTTCTTCGCCTTCTTCCCAATTAAACACCAATATTCCCACTGTTGGTGCAATACTGGTGTAGGTGTTCGTGTTGATAAGTCCCACCAATGAGAGGCGTTCAATCATCTTTAGGGGGGAATACGCGTCAATCGCACCACTTTTTAGCGATGTAATGGCTTCTTCGTGTGTGCTAAACAGCATAAAACGGATGCGTTCTATAGCATAGCCGTTTGCGCCCTCTGGGCGTTGGCGGTAATTAGGTGAAACGCGCAGGTCAATTTGGCTAATGCCAGTACCGTCTGATGAGCGTAGGGCTTCTAATTGATACGCGCCTGTACCAATAGGTGATAGGTTAAAAGGGTGGTTAGCGAGTGTCTCTGCGGTTGTGCCTCTTAGTGCATGTTCAGGCAGAATGCCTACTGTTAGATTTGCAAGAAAGCTGCTTAAGGGTTGTGCCAAACGAAAACGAATCACATGAGAGCGCAATTTTTCGGTTTCTATAGTGCGCCAAAACTCACCAAGTTCACGTTGTCCATCAAATGCGGGTTGTTGAAGCAATGACATGGTATAAAGCACATCATCTGCGGTAAAGGGTATGCCATCCTGCCACAGAATGTCTTGTCTTAGGCTAAAAACATATTCTAGCCCATCACTAGATATTACCCAAGATTCTGCGAGCTGTGGTATCGGTTCGCCATACTCATTGATGGCGATTAGCCCTTCAAAAATGAGGGATGTAACATCAGCATCTATGGGGTTTAGGCTGGCATAAAGTGGATTTAAGCGTTGTACTTTTCCTACTAGTCCTTCACGAAGGGTAGGTACGTCATCAACAACAACGGTGCTTGCCTCAATGGGCAAAGGGGTTGCTATCACAGTTTCGGTTTGTGGGGTTGATGGGACTATGGGTGAAGTAATAACTTCTGTTGCGGGTGGGGTGGCAGTTTGTGTAAGGGTGGGAGGTGAGGTTGTGATGCGCGTAAGGAGTGCTACACCAAAAATGATCACAGAGAACACTAACGCGATTAACTGCCATTGAATTTTACGTTGCATAGCCAGCCCTTCACATATCCCATGAAATAAGGGCGTAGTATGCCTACGCCCTTAAAACAGGTCAATTGCGAATGTGAACTTAGTTATAGGTAATAACAGAGAAGAGGGAGATAGCCATAAAGGCGATGCAGAGAAACACGGTAATTTGGAAAATGGTCTTTTCCAAACCGCGCCGTGTGCGTGCAATACCACCACCTGCGTCACCGCCTAGTAAACTACCAAGCGCACCCCCCTTGACTTGTAGCATAATCAAGATGATTAGAATTATAGAAACAACAATCGAAGCAACCTGTAACGCGACACCCATGGTCGTTTAATCTCCTGCATGATGAAGTTTAACAAAATCAGTATAACAAAGAGGGTATCTATGCGATACCCTCTTTTTTCTTAGTTTAGGCTATTGATGTACTCAATGGCGCGGTCTAATTGGGGATCTGCGTCGATTCCATCGGTTGCTGCATCATAAGGGACTTCAATATCAGGGGCGATACCAAAATCATGAATCCAGTTACGATTGGGGGTAAGCCAGCGGGCAATGGTAATACGAATTGCGCCACCATTAGAAAGAGGCTGAATCGTTTGAACCGTTCCCTTGCCAAAGGTCGTTTCGCCAATGAGTGTTGCCACGCCTCTATCTTTAACTGCGCCTGCGAATAGTTCGGATGCGCTTGCGCTACCCTCATTGACAAGAACGACAATTGGAACGCTGATGCCAAAGTAATTGCCGTTGGCTTCAAAGATTTGTTCAGTGCCATCCCCAAACGTTTCGTAAAGGATAACGCCGTCTTGAACGAACAAACTGCTGACGTCTACAACAGAGGTTAGCAATCCACCGGGGTTGTTGCGCAAGTCAAAGATAAGACCTTCACGGCTGTTCACATCAACATCGGTTAATGCTTGTTGGATGAGGCTACTAGAACGCGAGTTAAATTCTGAAAGGCTAATATAGGCAAGGTTGCCCTCTAGCACTTCAAACTCCACGTTTGGCACTTGGAAGCGCACGCGGGTGATGGTGAAGGTTATAAACTCTTCGCCGCGCCTAAACATGATAGTGACATCTGTACCTGCGGGACCTCTAACGATAGAAGCAAGCTCGTTTTGGTCGAAACCAACGACACTTTCGCCGTTTACTTCCCAGAAAATATCACCGGGAAGAACGCCAGCTGTAGCGGCGGCTGCTCCCTTAATGAGGCTAACCACGCGGATTTGCATGGTTTCTTCGATGGTATCAATGACGACGCCAATCCCTTCAACATCCCCTGTAAGGTCACTATTGAACCGATTATAGGCATTGGAGTCTAGGTAGCCACTAAATTGGTCACCTAGAGATTCTACCATGCCATTAAGCGCACCATCAATAAGTGCCGGTACTTCTAACTCACGTGAATCTACATAACGTGATTGGATAATACTAAATGCTTCTTCAACCACGCCAAATGCTTGGTTTAAGTCACCCATTCCTCTCGTTTGCGCCTGAACAATGTTGTCAATATTGCCAGCGACAAACCCTAATGCAAAAACAGAAACCAGTAAAAGGGTTGCTTGAAGACGTTTAATGTGTTTACAGACGCTTTCCATGATTTTCTCCGCTTACAAGGACTTTTTATTCATTATAATAGCTTAAAGCAAAAATGTTTCCATTTGGTAAATTGTTGATGAGACTTCGCCATGAGTATATTACAGACACAAGCAATTTTGTTCGGTTTGTCACTGGGGGATGCACTGGGGCATCCTACGGAATTCTTGAGGCTAGATGAGCATAGCGGCATCAAGGAACGCTATGGTGAGGCGGGTATTCAAGTTCCCCCAAACCCCGCACTTTATACCGACGACACACAAATGACGCTGGCACTGCTTGAGGGTATTCTTGAAGTGTCACCTAGTGCTGATGATGATACGATGATGCAGGCAATAGGTAAACGGTTTATTCTGTGGGCAAGAGATACTAAAAACGCACGTGCGCCGGGTTTAACCTGTTTGGCGGGCGTTTCTAATTACGAAGATGGACTTGATTGGCGTGAAAGTGGGCTGGCGAATTCCAAAGGCTGTGGTTCTGCCATGCGCGTGGCACCACTTGGGTATCTGTATCAACACGATGAATCAAGACTTCGCCATGTTGCTACAAACACTAGTGTAATCACTCATCGTCACCCCACAGCCATTGCATCTAGTGTGGGTGCTGCCTATTTAGTCAAGCTCGCGCTGGATAGCGTGCCAATAGAACAATGGTTGGGGCGTGTTTTAGCATTTACCGATGGCATGAGTGACGAGTTTTATAGAACATTGCTTCGCGTAGGGCATGTGCTATCGTGGGGGAGTGAAGAACGCGCTCTAAAGCATATTGGTGAGGGCTGGGTAGGTGATGAGGCTGTTGCGCTCGCGCTCTATTGCGCCTTAAAGTACCCTGATTCTTATGTAAAGGCGGTACAACGTGGCGCGAATACGGATGGCGATAGCGACAGCATTGCTTGTATTGCAGGTGGCATCATGGGCGCGCGCTTGGGGTGGGATGCTATTCCGAGTGATTGGGTGGCGCGTTGTGAAAACCGAGACCTGTTATTTGCACTAGCAAATCAGCTAGAGGAAGCAAGAAATGCTAACTAAACAAGATATGAGAGCTTATTGCCTGCAACAAAAGGGCGCAACAGAAGACTTTCCATTTGGGGAAAATATTGGCGTGTATAAGGTGATGGGCAAGATGTTTGCGCTTGTTCCATTGGCAATCGAAGACCCCGAAACCGTTACATTAAAATGTGACCCCAATTTGGCGATATTACTAAGGCAAAAATATAAAGCGGTGACGGGGGCATATCACTTTAACAAAACACATTGGAACGGCATTTTGTTGGATGGTAGCGTGCCTGATGAAGAAGTTTTAGAATGGGCTGACCACTCGTATGCTTTGGTGGTTAAAGGGCTGACGAAGGCACAACGTAACCAACTCAATGCCGACGAGTGATGTTAAGAAGTTTAAGCGCGTTTGTTGAAACGGATTGTAGTTTCATGGGGCATCCGTTATACTTAAATACGTAATGACTTAGACCAGGGGAGCCTATGCAAGTGGGCTGAGAGGGCGTGTAGGAAGTGCCACGCCGACCCTAAACCTGACCCAGATAATACTGGCGTAGGGAGTGTCTCGTGATACGTCACACGACCACCCCTGAAGCATCCCGTCAGGGGTGGTTCTGTTTCACTTACAGGTCTCCTCTGGTCTTTTTATGGTAGATTCTCGTCCTACATAGGAGAACTTTGATGAAACAGGTTGTGATTTTTGTATTTTTAATGCTTTTCTCTGTCGTGTCATTTGCTCAAGAGAACTCGCTTATATTGGTTACCCATGATAGCTTTAGCGTAAGTGAAGAAGCGCTTGCCCTATTTGAAGAAGAAACGGGCATCACTATTCAAATTCTTACACTTGGCGATACGGGCCAACTGGTCAACCAATCTATCTTAAGTAAAAAAAACCCGTTAGGAGATGTGCTTTTTGGCGTAGATAATACCTTTCTAAGCCGTGCGCTAGACGCAGAAATCTTCTTACCTTATGCTTCTGATGAGCTAGAAAACGTGCCAGAAACTTTCTTACAGGTTGATAATTTCGTAACCCCTATTAGTTATGGCGACGTGTGTATCAATTACGACATTGCATACTTTGAAGCACAATCTTTACCCCTTCCACAATCCTTATCAGACCTCACAGACCCCCTGTACAAAGATTTGTTGGTTGTACAAAACCCCGCCACTTCATCACCTGGTTTGGCGTTTTTGATGGCGACTATTGCAACCTTTGGCGAAGGCGAGGAGGACGGTTACTTAGCGTTTTGGCGGGCATTGGTGGCGAATGGGGCGTTGATAGTTGATGGATGGGAAACAGCGTACTTTGGCTATTTTTCTGCCGTAGCCGAAGATGGTTCTTATCCTATGGTCGTAAGCTACGCCAGTAGCCCCCCCTTTACCCTAGATGAAGAAACACAAAAAGCGACCACTGCCAGCTTGGTTGGTGACAGCATGTGCTTTAGACAAGTAGAATTCGCGGGCATTTTGAAGGGAACAAGCAAGGAAACCGAAGCCCAACTTTGGATTGATTTTATGTTGAGTGAAGCCTTTCAGGAAGATGTGCCTTTGCAGATGTATGTGTTCCCCGTGCGTTATAGTGTGATTTTACCTGATGAATTTATGATATTCGCGCAAATTCCTGATGTCCCCGCGTTTTTAGATAGTGAAAGCATTGAAGAGAATCGTGATAGGTGGGTACAGGAATGGGTAGAGGAAATTCTTCGCTAGGAAAAATGCTAAGAAAAATTATTATAAATAACAGGGGATGTGCATTATTCATGCTCCCTGTGTTATTTATGGGGCTTTTTTTCTTCTACCCGTTGCTGGCTATCTTTAGCCTTAGCTTTCGACCTGAAGGTGTGTGGGATTTTAGTGGTTTTTTGCGTATTGTCACTACGCCTTACTACATTGAAACGCTATTTTTTACATTGTGGCAGGCGTTGCTCTCAACGGCTTTAACACTTCTTTTGGCAATCCCTAGTGCCTATGTTTTTGTGCGGTATCAATTTCCGTTTCGGCGGTTGTTGCTTACACTGTCAAGCTTGCCTTTTGTGTTGCCTACAGTGGTTGTTGCTACGGCACTTCAGGCGTTATTGGGCAATAATGGGGTGGTGAATACGCTATTGAAGGGTTTCCTTTCTTTAGAGAATGCTCCTATTCAGCTAGAGCGTACACTAGGATTTATCCTCATCGCGCATGTTTTTTATAATTATGCGGTTGCCCTAAGGATGATTAGTGGGTATTGGGCAAACCAATCATTGCGTCTTGAAGAGGCTGCCCAATTATTGGGTGCGAGCGGATGGCGTTTATGGTGGGAAGTGCGCCTGCCCATGCTACGCCCTGCCATTGTTGCCTCTGGGGTGCTGGTTTTTATTTTTACGTTTACTAGCTTTGGGATTGTTCTTATTCTGGGGGGCGTGCGGTTTTCTACACTTGAAGTCCAAATTTACTATCAAGCCGTCAATGTCTTTGACTTGCCGATGGCGGGTGCTTTATCTTTAGTGCAATTAGGCATTATGGCTGTGATGATGGGGGTATATACCCGCCTGCAACGCCAAAACAGCGTTGATTTAGCCCCTACACGCCTTATCTTAAAGCCCATCAGGCGTTGGTCTGAACGATTGGCTGTCTTGGGGGTTACGTCTCTTATGAGTACCCTGTTATTTGCGCCACTGGCTGTTTTGGTGTGGGCATCACTTACTTATGCACAGGATACCCCCTCATTACACTACTACGGACTTCTTGACGAAAATGTAAGAGGTTCTGCGCTGTTTGTATCGCCCCTTATGGCGGTTGCTAATTCATTGCAATTTGCAGCGATAACAACTATTCTTGCGCTGATTTTGGGCATCATCGCCTCGCTTCTCATCTATCGTTATCCCATAGCCGATGTGGTGTTTATGTTGCCCTTAGCCACAAGCGCAGTAACATTAGGTTTTGGGTTTATTTTAGTGTTAGATACACCACCCCTGCAATTACGCTCATCATGGGTCATTATTCCTATTGCACATACGCTGGTGGCGTTACCCTTTGTTATAAGAAGTGTTTTGCCGGCTTTAAGGGCAATTCCGCACCACACATTAGAGTCGGCGCGATTGCTAGGGGCATCCACTTGGCGCGTAAGGCGTGAGGTGATGTTGCCCCTTATTGGGCGTGGTATAGGTGTGGGGGCGGTTTTTGCATTTACTGTAAGCATGGGCGAGTTTGGCGCATCCTTATTTGTGGCGCGTCCCAATACGCCGACCTTACCGATTGCAATTTTTCGTTTGCTAGGTCAACCGATGCGCGATAATTATGGGCAGGCTTTGGCGTTAAGCGTCATTTTATTGTTGTGTTGTGCTGCGGGCTTTTTGCTTATTGAGCGATTGCGTGATGTGGGAGCAGGGGAGTTTTAATGTTAGAGCTAAAGCAAATCTCACTTGCGTTTGGACAACAACAAGTTCTAAAAGGTATTTCCCTTTCTGTTGCTACGGGTGATATTGTGTGCTTATTGGGCGAAAGTGGTTGTGGTAAAACGTCTTTGTTGCGTGTCATTGCGGGCTTAGAACGTGATTTTATGGGTGAAGTTTGGCTTGATGGTGCGCTAATCAATACCCTGCCCGTTGAGAAACGCAACATGGGGCTTATGTTCCAAGATTTTGGGCTGTTTCCTCATTTGAACGTTGAACAGAATGTGGCTTTTGGGCTAAAAATGCGCGGTGAACCTTTGCCTGTTCAAAAGCAACAGGCACAGCAGATGATTAATCGCGTCGGGCTAGAGAGCTTTGAGGGGCGTGATGTGTCTACACTATCAGGTGGGCAAAAACAACGGGTGGCACTAGCGCGTAGCCTCATTACAAAGCCCAATTTGCTAATGTTAGACGAGCCTTTGGGGTCATTGGATGCCACGCTAAGGATGCGATTGGCACAAGATTTGCGCCATAACCTTAAAGAGAACCGCCTTACATCACTTTATGTCACGCATGACCAATCCGAAGCATTTGCTATTGCGGATTGGGTTGCGGTGATGAAAGAAGGGCGCATTGAGCAAATTGCACCGCCTTTAGCCCTTTACCGCCAACCAAGAACGCAATATGTCGCCAATTTTTTGGGCTTTAACAACGTGCTGGCGGTGTCTCATTGGCAAGGCGGCATTGCGGAAACGGCGATTGGCGTGTTGCCCGTTGCCAAGCGGTGTTCTGAGGTATGTATTCATCCTGATGCAATAGCTATTGTTGAAAAAGAGGGTGTAGAAGCTATCTTGGCAGAAGTCGTTTTGATGGGGGAAAAATATCGTTTAACGGCGCGTATCGGTGAGACACTTTTGCACTTTAATTGTTCCTCTTGGGAAGATGTGCCACCTATTGGCGAAGCAATACAACTTGCTTGGCGTACAGATGGCATCATCTCCTTAGATGACAGTCTATAGGCTAAATATCAAGGTTCTTGACGGTTCTAGCGTTGGTCTGAATAAAGCGACGGCGTGGAGGAACACTATTGCCCATGAGCATATCGAACACTTTATCTGCCTCGGCTGCATCTTCAATTGTGACCTGTAGCAGAGTGCGGTTGTTGGGGTTCATGGTGGTTTCCCATAGTTGCTCGGGATTCATTTCACCAAGACCTTTGTAACGCTGTATGCCTACTTTGACGGATTCCTTGTAGTTCTTCATGGCGCGTTCTAGCAATTGTCCATCGTTAAAGCCCGCTTGTGGGTAGATGTATTCTTGTTGCTTGCCCTGTTTTAGCAAGTAAATAGGGGGTTGCGCGATATACAAATGCCCGTTTGAAACAAGGGGTTGCATGTGACGGAAGAAGAACGTCAAAAGTAGGGTACGAATGTGACTACCGTCTACGTCAGCATCCGTCATAACGATAACGCGCCCATAACGCAATTTTTCGATGTTAAAGTCCTCATGAATCCCTGTGCCAAGTGCAGAGATGAGGGCTTTAATTTCGTTGTTGTCTAGCACTTTGTCTAAGCCTGCACGCTCTGTGTTTAAGATTTTACCGCGTAGAGGCAAAATGGCTTGGAAATGTCTGTCACGTCCTTGCTTTGCACTACCGCCTGCACTATCACCCTCTACAATGTAAATTTCTGCGTTGGGTCCGATTTGAGCGCAATCAGCGAGCTTGCCTGGAAGGGTGGTACTTTCGAGCAGGCTGGGTCCACTGCGTACAAGGTCACGGGCTTTACGAGCCGCTTCACGAGCGCGTTTGCTCGTCATGCACTTGTCGATAATTTTGCGGGCTTCGCGCGGGTTTACCTCTAGGAATTCGCTAAAGGCTTCTGAGACGACCTGTGATACCGCCCCCTGAACTTCGGGGTTAAGAAGTTTCACCTTTGTTTGGCTTTCAAACGAGGGGTCTTGAATTTTAACGCTGACGATGGCAGTAATGCCCTCTAGGGTGTCATTGCCGGAGAAGTTTGCATCTTTTTCTTTTAAGAAGCCCGCCTTGCGTGCGTAGCGGTTAATCACACTGGTGATGGCAGAACGAATCCCTGTTAAGTGTGTACCACCGTCGGGCGTGCTGATGGTGTTTGCGAAGGCAAGTTCTGTGATATTAGACGTTTCGTTGTATTGAAAGGCAACCTCTACCCCAATATTGCTGGGTGCTTTGCCTTCACGGGGGATTTCCATCATGCGGTCAGCGTAGACGGGATCGTGAAGGGACTTGCGGTAGCGGTTTAGATAGCGCACAAAGGCGTTTAGCCCGCCCTCAAAATAGAATGTCATTTCGCGGTTTGCGGGCTTAATGCGCTCATCTCTGAGCGTAATGGTGACCTTGCGCGTAACAAACGCCATATCTCTGAAGCGTTGAACAAGTGTATCAAAGCTAAATTCGTTGGGGTCTAGGACGGTGAAATCGGGCTTAAAAGCGATGGTTGTACCGGTCACTTCGTCGGCGTTCATGGGGCGAATTTTTTCTACCCCACTAACGGGTTTCCCGCGTTGGTGGCGTTGTTGCCATAAGAAACCATCGCGATAAACTTCTGCAACGAGTTCTTCTGAGAGGGCGTTTACAGCAGTAAGACCCACCCCATGCAAGCCACCACTTACTTTATAGGCGTTGCTGTTAAATTTACCACCTGCACCTACTTTTGTAAGAATAAGCTCCAAAGTAGAGATGTCAAATTGTGAGCTTTTGCCCACAGGAATCCCTACGCCATTGTCTGCGACAGAAACGAACCCATTATCATGAATGGTAACCAAAATACGGTCGCAACGCCCAGCTAAAGCCTCGTCAACGGCGTTGTCTACCACTTCATAAATAAGGTGATGGAGGGCTCGCATATCTCTACCCCCTACATACATGCCAGGACGAAGGCGAATATGTTCGATGCCTTCTAGATACTCAATATTGCTTTCGTCATAGCTTTGTACAGGGTTTACTATATTGTCTGTCATCTTGATTTTTGCCTCACAGATGAACTTCTGATGATTAGATATTGACACCGAAAGGGGGGTAAAGTGATTACTTTTACCTCGTTATTTTACCACGAAAACGGCATTTTTGCAATTGTAAGTGGAACATCTGTTTTGTAATAAAAAAGAACTGCGCTTGACAAAATGACGTTATTTTCATTAGAATAATGCCCTAAATGCTCTCGTAGCTCAGCGGATAGAGCAGGTGCCTTCTAAGCACTTGGTCGTGGGTTCGATCCCCGCCGAGAGCGTACTGAAAATACCCCTTTTAGCGAGAGCCTAAAGGGGTATTTTGTTATAGGGAGTGGTCTTGCATGAAGGCTTGTGTTTCTAAGTCAATGAGCCACTCATTGGATTGGAAAAGTTGTCTTAAGTATTGGCAGTGATTCTTTGCATCGTCTATTCTGCTATATGCAATATAACACCCTAGCAAGTGGCGATGAATATCTTGCCTCAAGACATCTTGCGATAAGGCTTGTTGGTAGTATTGGATTGCTTGTGAGTAATCTTGCTTCTGCTGCAATAGTTGTGCCAGCCTATTGAGCGCACTAACATAGCCTTGATGAAAAGCATAACGGCTTTTCAAAATCCAAGCATCTTCGTGACCTTGCAGAAAATCGCCACCATATAAGCCAATAGCTTGCTCATTGTAGTGTTGTGCCTGGGGATGCGATAGGTCTTTGCCTGCGATAAGGTATGCCACAAATTCGGCAACATCATACCCAATGTTTAGCTGCGGATTTGGGCGGTAAATGTGGTTTTGATGAATTAAGACATCTCTTTGAAGTGCCTTATGAAGCCTGCGTTTGGTAACATGAAAAACATTGGTCGCCTGTTCGGTTTCTAGGTTTTTCCAGAGTGCGTTACAAATTTCTGTGCGCGTCACTGTAGGGCGGTCTAGCGCATAGAAAAGTAAGAGCTTGGGCAAATGCCCCTCCCATCGCCTTATCATAACACCATCCACACTTACCTTGCCATCACCCAAACCAAAAACTTGAATATCATGAGGGGTGTTCTTTTTTACAAGAGCATATTCGGGGTTAAAGATGGTTGCTCTCTCGCTTGCTACTAGTGCAAGCCAAGGCATTCTTGGCATCGTGCGTGCATTGATGACGATGGTGCATTGTGGGGGGATGTGATAGGCAAGAAGCACCATAAAGGGGTAAATATCATCAGACACTTCGGCATAATCAAATGCTTCAAACAGCAACACGTAGGGGGTATCCGAGAGTGCTTCTAGTTCTTGAGCGAAACTATGTACGGCTTCTAGTATTGTGCCACCCTGTTCTAGTTTTTGCATCGATTGTTCGTTAAAGTAACGCCCAAACAATGGCGTTTGTTGTGCCATCTCACGGATAAACCGCCCTAAAAAGGCACTTAGTAGTGTGTCGTGTGGTGAAAAGTTGTAGACAAAGTTCTTTTGAGACGTGTCATCTAATAGATGTGCCACTAAGAGAGAACGATAAGTGTAATGAGGGTGTAGCAATACAACGCTGTACTCTACTACCGACTGTGTAAAGCTATGGTATGCTTGACTAAGATCTTCAACAAGTTTTTGCACGAAATTCATCTCTATGTGATGATATTAACAATAAGCAAAGCACAGTATATCTGAAAGCAACAGCGCATACAACAAAGAGAGTTATGAGTATGAACCCATCAAAGCCTAAACGTCCTTTAGGACTAACGTTAGCCATTTTTGCCAGTATGATGCTATTTTCAATTGTTCCTTTGGCGCAAACGCTCTTTGTATTGGGTATCAATGGGTATCAAGGACAAGGCGATAGTGGAATTGTGTCGGGCATTAGCATTAGCAACTTTGACCCAGTCCCTTATCTTACTCGCGCCTTTTTAGCATTTTTGTTTTTAGCACTGTGTATTTTTACAGGATTAGGTCGCCCGCGTGCAATGCGTTTTATCTTTCCTATTGGAGTATTTTTATTTGGGGGTTCGGTTATTCTTTCGCAAATTTTACCTGCCTTTATCACGCCTGTTACCCTAGAAGAAGGTATAGACTCTGGAGTTCCTTTGCGCCAAACGGTGCAATGGGGTTACTTTTTTATGATACTGACCGTGACGACCTATAGCATTTGGTTTGCTAATCGCTGGTCGTCACGAGCATTTTTTAGGGGACACTACACAGAAAAAGACCTTGAGCTTATGAGGGCTGCTTTAGAGTAGGCTTCAATTGCCTTCTGTTTCCATACGGATAAGTTCACGGCGAAGCGTTTTACCCACGACGGTTTTAGGAAGTTCTTTGATAAAGGCAATACGACGCGGAACTTCATAAGCAGCCAGTTTACGTGAGCAATGCGACCAAACCGTAAGCGTGAAACATGGGGATTGCCCCCAAGAAAATAAGTTCCGAGTTGGGTACGCCACGGCAACTGCCACTTTTGATGTCTGTCCATGTTTGTAGCATTTCTGTATTGGCAACAAGGGCGCGGTGTGTTGCCATTGCCCCTTTAGAAACGCCTGTTGTTCCGCCCGTATACTGGAAAAGAGCAAGGTCATCTGGGCTTACATTTACAGAAACGGTTTTGCCTGCGTGGCTTTTTAGAATGTCCTGAAACCAGACATCTTTTACCTCTAAAGTAACGCGATGCCCGTCTTTCTTTTCACGAGTAAGGGTGAACAGCCACTTGGCAATCGAAGGAAGATACTCTTTGATATTGCTGACGATGACCTGCTTTACTTTGGTTTTAGGCTGTACTTGCTTGATAAGTGAGTAAAACACGCTGAGTGTAACAACAAACTCGGCATCACAATCATTAATTTGGTATTCCATTTTATCGGCGGGATAGGTGGGGTTTGTGGCTGCCACAACGCCCCCTACTTTCACGACTGCCCAGTATGTAATGCCAAACGCGGTGCAACTGGGCATGACGATGGCTACTTTATCGCCTTTTTTAAGACCCTGTTCTACAAAGTAGGCTGCGAGTGCGTTGGAGTTGTCTTCTAGTTCTTTACAGTTGGTGTAATGGCTAAGCCTGCCCAAGACGGGCATTTTGGCTGTGATAATAAATGCCACTTGATTAGGGCGTTTTGCTACTGTGTCTCTTAGATAATCAAACATGGTTTTGTTGGGGTATGGTGCAAGCGATTTAGGTACATGGGGTCATATCGCTTTGTTCATGGACGTTCTGCATAGGTTACCATAATAATTGCGCTCCTCGTAATAAAAATCGGGCGAATAACAAGTCATTCACCCGATTGTATTTTCTACTTATTTTCCATCTGAACGAGCTGGCGACGAAGTGTTTTACCAACGGCTGTTTTAGGTAATTCTTCAATAAACTCAATACGGCGTGGCACAGCGTAGGGCGCAAGATGTTTTTCGCAGTGCTTAATCAATTCTTCTGCTGTCAGTTTGGCATCAGGCTTAAGAACAACCCACGCCTTTAGGCTTTCCATGCCGCCTTTTCCTGCATTTTGGACGGCAGCAACGCCCACTTCTAGTACGGCAGGATGAAGCTTAATCTTATCTTCTACTTGGTTGGGATAAACGTTAAAGCCCCCGATGAGAGCCATATCTTTCTTACGGTCTACAATGTAGAAGTAGCCTTCTTCGTCCATGCGTGCAATGTCGCCTGTATAGAGCCAAATTTTACCATCTTTTTCACGGAGAACGTTGGCTGTTTCTGTAGGCATACCGTGATAGCCTAACATTAGGTTGGGCCCGTGCATCAGTAGCTCGCCAACTTCACCCACAGCTACTTCGGTTTCGCCGTCATCTAGGCTAACGATACGCATTTCCATATCGGGTAGGGGGAAGCCGATAGAGTTGGGTGGATTTTTACCGGTAATGGGGTTAACGTGGGTGGCGGTGGGGGCTTCGCTCATGCCAAAGCCTTCGCGTACCTTTGCGCCACTTATACGTTCAAATTCTTCTTTTACGGCGGTAGGAAGGGGTGCAGAACCACTAATGCAATATCTAAGTGACTTCATGCTAACTTCACCCGACTGAATTTTGGGGTGGTTATTGATGGCGTTATAAAGCGCAGGAACACCCGGAAATAGTGTGGGTTGGAAGTGATTAATGTTGTCTACGACATCGTTGATGTCGCGTGCATTGGGGACAAGAATAATCTTGCTACCCTGATACACACTAAGGCTGACAACCACGACCAAGCCATACACATGAAAGAAGGGTATCCCACCGAGTAAGGTGTGGTCGGTGGGTTTAATGCCTAGTGTATCAACCACACTTTTAAGCTGAAGCATGTTAGCTACTAGCGCACTGTGGGTAGACACGGCAGCTTTAGAAACCCCTGTTGTACCCCCTGTATATTGAAAGAGTGCAATATCTTGAGGTGTTACACTAACATTGGGCGTTTTACCATCATATTGCTTTAGCAAGTCTTGAAACCAGAAGTCGCCATTTTGAACACCTTCGATGCGATGACCATCTTTCTTTTCGCGGGCGATAGTAAAGAGCGTTTTAGCAATAGTGGGCAAATATTCTTTAATGTTGGCAACAATCACATGCTTAACATGGGTACGTGGTTGAATTTGCTTAACGGTGTTGTAGAAGAGGGTGAGGCAAAGCACAAATTCTGCACCACAGTCATTAATTTGGTATTGCATGGCTTCGGCGGGGTAAGTGGGATTTGTAGCAGAGACAATGCCCCCCGCCTTTAGAACTGCAAAGAAAGAAACGACGAAGGCGACGCAATTTGGCATGACAATAGCTACTTTGTCACCCTTCTTTAAGCCTTTATCTATTAAGGCACTGGCAAGCGCATTTGCGGCATGGTTTAGTTCAGCAAAAGTAAGGTTACTAGAAAGCCGACCGAATACAGGCACACGAGCCGTAGAAATCAGTGCTGTTTCGTTTGGATATTTATTAGCGGCATCCGTTAAAAATTGATGTAACGGTACTTCGGGATAGGTAATAGTGGCAGGTAGACCGGGGTCATAGTTTTTCACCCAGGGTTTGTCTGCATAGGTTACTGTTGTCGCCATTCAATATGCTCCTTAGTAAAAATAAAAATAAAGTTATCTTTATTGTGGTTAAGTATAGTTGATTCAGGTCGTGTGGGTCAAATTTTAGCTGGTCATCCATGCAAGCCATTGGGGGGGGATTTTAGCGATTTTTCCTGATTTGTCTAGGCAAATGTGTTTGGTAGTGCCTGTCACAAAAGTTTCGTCTGTGTCTGTATTTTTAATCTCGTATTCAAAGGTCATGGTACGGCTACGCGCCTCTGAGAGCCAACACCGTACCACGACGCGATTATCATAAACAGCGGCTTTAATATAGCGAGCGTGTACTTCTGTAACCGCCATATAATAGCCACCACGCTCAAAATCGGCGTAACTACTACCACGCTCACGCATATAGTGGCTACGCCCCTCTTCAAACCAAACAATGTAGCTGGCGTGATGCACAATACCCATCGCATCGGTTTCTGCATAGCGCACATTAAAGCTGGCTTCGGCAATGTAGGGCTGTTTTTCGCTCATGAGGTGTCCTTTATTCTGAAGTGTGACGATGCTCTAATTCTGATAATACATCGCCTAATGATACCCCTAAATCGTTCATTAGGACTAGCGTATGGTAAAGCAGGTCTGCTAATTCATAAACCTGTTCATCGCGCCCTTGTCCTAGTGATGCTACTAAAACCTCTACGGCTTCCTCGCCCACTTTTTGTGCGATTTTATTGCGCCCCTTGTTCATGAGCAAATTGGTATAGCTTCCATCTTTGGGGTTTTGACGGCGGTCTGCGATGAGCGTTTCTAAATGGGATAAAAAGGTCATGATAGCTCCTATAACTGGTTAATGGTGCGAAAGAAGCAGGATATTTCACCTGTGTGGCAGGCTGCGCCCGCAGGGTGTACTAAAATGAGTAGGGTGTCTTCATCACAATCGATACGAATTTCATGGACACGCTGAATATTGCCTGAAGTTTCGCCTTTGTGCCATAACTCGGCACGACTACGCGACCAAAAAACTGTTTCGCCTATGTCTAATGTTTTTTGAAGCGATTCGGCGTTCATGTACGCCATCATCAATACCTGAAGCGTGTTTGCATCCTGAACAATGGCGGGGACGAGACCGTGCTTATCCCAACGAATAGACTGTATTTGAGCTTCTGTGAGCATTTTAGGCTTCCCATCCTGTAAGGCGAACTGGCACACCACGCTCGTTAAGATAGCCTTTTACTTGCCCCACACTAAACTCATTAAAGTGAAAGACACTAGCTGCCAGTGCTGCCGAAGCATTGCCTTCGGCAAAGGCTTGATAGAAATGGTCTAGTGTGCCTGCACCTCCAGAGGCAATTACAGGAATAGATACTGCGTTGGCAATGGCATGTGTTAGTTCTAGGTCATAGCCGTTCTTTGTGCCGTCTGCATCCATAGAAGTGAGCAAAATTTCGCCTGCACCCCTATCTTCTACTTCTTTTGCCCAGTCTAGTGCTGTTTTTTCTGTGGCAATCCGCCCGCCGTTGATGTGAACAACCCACTGATTGTCTATACGGCGTGGGTCTATGGCAACGACAATACATTGACTCCCAAAAGCCCATGCGCCATCGTTAATAAGCTGGGGCGTTTTGATAGCAGAACTATTGATGCTTACCTTGTCTGCGCCCGCAAGTAGGGTATCGCGGATGTCCTCGATAGTACGAATGCCCCCCCCCACACAAAACGGAATAAAAATAGTGTCGGCAACGCGCTTCACCATTTCTAGGGTGGTTTTGCGTGCCTCGTGAGAGGCAGTAATGTCTAGGAAAACCAGTTCGTCTGCGCCTTCGCGGTCGTAGATGCTGGCTTGTTCTACGGGGTCGCCAGCATCGCGCAAATTGACGAAGTTTACCCCTTTAACCACGCGCCCATCTTTAACGTCTAAACAAGGAATAATACGCTTGGCTAACATGGTTACGCCCTTTCCGAAACGATGCGAATGGCATCTGCGAGTGTAAATTGTCCTGTATAAAGTGCCATGCCAATAATTGCCCCTGCCACACGCCCAGAGTCACGTAGTTGACGGATGTCATCTAAGGTACTTACACCCCCAGAAGCAATGACATGAAGGTGTGTTTTCTCGGCGAGTGCTACGGTATCTGTGACGTTCACGCCGCTTAGCAAGCCATCGCGTGAAACATCGGTATAGAGCGCATGTTTTACGCCCATTTCAACCATCTTTTGCCCTAGCTCAATAGGGGTGAGGTCACTGAGGGTTTGCCAGCCGTGTGTGGCAATTTTACCGTCTTTGGCATCTAAACCGACACAAACATATTCTGCCCCAAAGCGATGCACGGCTTCTTCGACGATGCTGGGCTGCTTAATGGCAATTGTGCCAAGTACCACGCGCTTTGCGCCCAGTTCAAGTGCTGTTTCTATATCAACAAGAGAGCGTAGCCCCCCACCAAATTGCACGTTGACGTTTTTACTAGCCACCTGCTTTAGGATATTTAAGTTTTGGCTGGCTTCGCCAAATGCGCCATCAAGGTTGACCATGTGCATCCATGTCGCGCCTTCGTCATGCCAACGCTGTGCAATGTCTAGTGGGCTGTTACTAAAGATAGTTTGGCGGTTAGGGTCACCTTCTTTTAGTCGCACCACTTGCCCACCACGTAAATCAATTGCGGGATAGATAATCATGATATTTGTGCCTTTTTATGCTAATGCCAGAAAATTTTGAAGTAACTTTAACCCCATAACTTGGCTTTTTTCGGGGTGGAACTGTACGCCATAGATATTGTTGCGTTGAACGCCTGCAGTAAATTGAATGCCATAATCTACGGTGATTAATCTATCGCTGGCAAAAGATGGCACGCAATAATAGCTATGGACAAAATAGGCATAGCTGGGGGCGGGTAGCCCCTGTGTAAGAGGCGAATCTTTCGTAAAAGTAAGGGTGTTCCAACCCATGTGTGGCACTTTAAGGTCTTTGAATGCAGGGAAGCGCGTTACTGTGCCTTCTAGTATACCTAAGCCTTCATGATGCCCCATTTCATCGCCGTATTCAAATAAAAATTGCATCCCAAGGCAAATACCCAAGTAAGGAGTACCGTTACGAACGGCTTCACGGATGGGTTCTACAAGCTGACGCTCTCTCAAAATGTTCATGCCCGCCCCAAATGCGCCGACACCTGGCAAAATAATCTTAGTTGCTCCCTTAAGTTGTTCGGGAGATTGTGCAACCACAAGGTTTGGGGCATTTAGGTGTTTGAGGGCGTGTAACACACTTCGCAAATTACCTGCCCCGTAATCAATGACAGCCAGCATAACGCACACTCCTTGAAAATAAATAAAAAAAACCTCGCGGGTTGCGAGGTTTTTCGACAATGTGTAACTAGGAACACACCACTAAACCAATACCCGTCAAGATGGTAAGGAAAGAAAATGATGGTGTGTGTGATGTACAAAAGATGTTTTCATAGGCGGAATTATAGCGCGTCTGGCGTGTCTTTGTCAACTTACCAGAATTTTCGTTTTATCAGTTTTAGCAAGATGTTTTGCGTATTAAAAGCTCAGAGCTGATCAGTGTGAGACCACTAATTTCTAAACCTTCAATTTGCCCCATCAGCTGTCTCGCTGCTCGTCGTCCTAACTCAATAACATCGGCAGCAACGGTGGTTAAGCCTGCGATTTCGGCTTCTGGCGCATCACCAAACCCCACAACACTGACATCTTCTGGCACGCGAAGCCCCAATTCTCTTAAGGCAACAATGGCTTCTAATGCCATAAGGTAATCAGAGGCAACAATGGCATCAAAGTCTTGGCGGCGTTTTAGTAACTGGCGTAATGATTGCCCTGCAACAACAGGCTCAAAATCGCCTTTAAGAAAGAAATCGGGAAGGATGGGTAAGTTATAGCGCATTAGTTCACGCCGAAAGGTCATATCGCGCCGAATACCATCATTTTGGCTTAAATCACCTTGTATAAACGCGATGCGTTTACGCTGGCACGTTTCTACTAAGTGTTGTACCAAAAGCTGTACGCCCTCAAAATTATCTGGTGATAGGGATGGCACAGGAATGCTGTCTAATTGGTGACTGGCTAAGGAAAGGGGTAAGCCTGTTTTGTAAATTTGAACAAGATAATCATCTGGCACACAATTGGTAATGACCAACATGCCACTTAGTCCCTCCACAGTAAAATTGGGGCGGGTACGCTGTGGCGCAAGCAAAATTTGTACCTCATAGCCATTTGATTCTGCGGTGGTAGATGCACCTAAGATAATGTCCCGTTGAAAGGCTTGATTGGGATTATTGGTAACAATACCTAGCCGATGGGTTCGCTTCATATTACATCTAGCTCTTTCTGAATGGCGAGGGCAACTGCACCTAACGCGCTCATATTGGTGGTATGTGCCATAGAGAATGTTACAGATTGCGCCTGCGGTAGGCTTTGTTGTACTTGGCTTATGACTGAAGACATCAGGGTATCGCCTAAGTCAACAATTGTGCCTGCTAATGTGACGTGGCTAGGGTGCAGAAATGCAATTGCCCATAGGACAATATGTGACACTTGCTGAATAATTTGGTCAGATAAGGCAATGGCAAGCGCGTCGCTATGTTGCATTGCATACTTAATGTGCAAATAAGAAAGCCCCTCCGTAGGAAGGATAGAGTTAGGATATTGCGCTCTTAGTGCTTCGCACTTTTGAATGATAGCATTCCAACTTAAGGAATCATTGAGGGGATGGGCATTCTCTACAGAGGGGTGAAGAAACCCAATATCACCGCCATGATGATAAGTGGCGTTTTCCCATGCGACCCCAATTTCTACACCATCATTCACCAATAACACCATCAAGTTACGAGTGCTATCGTGGGCTTGCTTGCCAAACGCGAATTGTGCGATGGCAGTTAGTTCTGTGTTATTGCCAATATAGACGGGCTTTTGATAATGTTGGTGTAACTCATTGGCAAGTTCAATATTAAACCATCCCAATGCCTGAGAGGCGTGAATGATGCCGTTTGCGCTGTCTACAACGCCCGTTACACCCACACCAATACACAAAAGAGGCGCATCAAGCTGGGCAATAAGACCATTGACGACTTGTTTTAGAATGTCGATGGCGTTTTGTTGGGTGGCATTGTTTAGGTTGGCATAGTGACGCGCCGAAATATCGCCGTTGAGGTTGCTTAAAATCCCGAAGATGCGGTCTGCGGTTACAGAAATGCCTATTACTTGGCGTGCATTTGGCACAAACTTAATAATGGTTGGGCGTTTGCCCCCACTATCTGTAGACTCGCCAAGCCCGTCCTCTATGAGCAACCCTTCTTGGAGAAGTTCTGCCACTAATTCTGAAACGGTGGGCTTTGCTAGTCCTGTTTCTTGTGAAAGCGCCGCGCGGTTATCGGCGATGCCATCATAAATTGCACGCAAAATAAGTTGGCGATTGTGCCACTTGAGTTGCCCACGAGTGGCTTTTCTGAGTTTCATAAGAAATTTAGTTCCTTTTTAGTGTGCAAGCGTTATTGCGTGCTTGCTCTATGATGTCCCAGTTCTGGGGGTCTTCGCCCCCAATTCCCCAAATCGCAACGCCACCTAGTGTTGGGAACGCTTCTTTCAGACGTTCTAGTTTATCAGCTAGGTGAATAGCATCGGCGAAGTAAATGGTTTGTTTGGGTAGACCTTGTACCTTAAACGCTATCATGGCTTCTTTGTTATCGAGGTCACGTTCAACGACCAATCCAAACGACTCAATTAAGCGTTGTGCTGCTTCCCATGTAACTGTTGTAGCGGGTGGGCGGTCTCTGAGCCAACTGTAGCCATAGAAATGTAAGCCAACTCGTACCTTATCCAAACTCATGACACTTTCAGCGTATTCCACCACATCCAGCACCCAACTGGTGGGGGCAATGGCGTTAGGTGGCTCGTTACGATTGGTGTAATCATAGGTCATTATGGTAAAAATATCCACAAATGGCGCAATCGCATACCAATCTTGGGCAGATGCACCTTCCCATGCGCCCTCATCGGTAAATTTTGCGTGGACGGCAATAGAAAGTAGTTTACCACGTGATTTAAGGGCTTGTGATAAATTTTGGATGAAAACCGAGAAGGCATCTTTGGTATTGGCAGGAAACCCTTCATAGTCAATATCAATACCATCATAGTCCATACGATCTACCAACGCGAGAATTTCTTGGATATGAAAGTCCATGTCATCTTCTGAAGCTAACATGCTGGGAATACTGGCAAAAATACTTGGGAGAACAACTACTCCTTCGGTACGCCATTGATTCATAAGCTCTTGGTCTTCTGCGCCACGTACTGCCTGTAACGTTAAATCAGCGTTGGGGGTATACCAAAACGGATGCACAATATCCAATTGCGATAAGTGATTAAGTAGCGACTCTCTTCCTGTTGGCTCTGCGGATGAGGGATACCACACCGAAACGCACCAATTTGGCGTTTGGGCGGTAACCCGCAAGGATGTGAGGAGAAGAAGAATAGTTGCTACAACGTAGCCATAATGCCGGGAATTTGACATGGTAGAACCCCCTTAGCTAAAATTTCGCCAAACAACACGCGGGCAACAGCTTCTGTTGCTACGGGACGAATGCTATAAGCACACAAGTAATTGTTGACAGACGGAAAAGCCGTAATGTCATAGGGCGTGCGAAGCGACACCACAATGGGGTTTTGTCCACGCTCTATTAGTGCTTGTACGATACTCGCTTGTGACGGGTCTCTCTCAGCAAGAATTGTTCCTATAATCACAACGTCTGCCTCTGTACTTTGTTCAAGGACACTGCGTATTGTGGCTTCATCGGCAAACATAGGAAGCTCAATATGAATGATATTGTCGTGACGTTTTGCTATTGCATCCGCCAGCATGATTTTTACCCCAGAAGATGTGTCGGCAGGGGTGAGATTGCTGGGAAGAATAGAAATAACAGCAATCTTTGCTTGTGGCGCAAGCCTAAGCGGAAACAACCCATCTTCTTTAACCACAGTAGTGGCGTTGTCGGCAATTTCTTGGGCAATGGCTTGGTGTTCTTCGCAACCCACAACGCTAAGTGGAGGTAGCTCGGTGGGGAGCGTTTGGCGAAGTTGTTGTATTCTTTGTAGCGATGCTGAATTGGTTTTGTTGGCAGTGATGTCGTCAATTTGTAGTGAATCTTCTAAATGACCAAGCATCACGAGGTCTGCGCCAGCGTCTAAGGCTTCGATAACGCTTTTGAGTGAGCCGCGTTTTGCAACGGCTTGCATGTCCATGGCATCTGTGATGATGAGGTCGTTAAACCCTAGTTGCTCACGGAGCAAACCCTGAAGGATGGCAGATGACAATGTGGCGGGCAATTCGCTGTCTAGCGCGGGAAACAAAATGTGGGCAGTCATGATGGCTTTTATCCCACCTTTAATTGCCCCTTGAAATGGCACAAGCTCGAACTTATGAAGGCTGGCAAGTGTTTTGTGAATGACAGGGGCATCATGATGGGAGTCTGCGCTAGTATCCCCATGTCCGGGAAAGTGCTTGGCAGTAGCAATTACACCTTCGTTTTGTAAACCCTTGATGACCGCTTGCCCCAAGATGCTGACTAATTCGGGGGAATCACTGAAAGAGCGTACGCCAATGACGGGGTTTTGTGGGTTATTGTTGATGTCTAATGATGGGGCAAAATTAAGATTAATGCCCATAGCAAGCATTTCACGCCCCAAAACATAGCCCGCTTTTTCTGCTAATGCTGCAGAGCGTGTTGCGCCTAATGCCATATTACCAGGTAGTTCGGTTGCGCCGTGTGTAATTGCCATCAGTTGCCCGCCTTCTTGGTCAATACCAATAATGGGAGGGAGTTGATTCCCTTCACGGGCTGCCTGATACAATGATTCGGTAAAGGCTCTCATTTGTTCTACAGAAGCGACATTATAGTTAAAAAGGCAAAAAGACCCTATTTCACCACGTCGTACTTTATCAAGAATTACTTGAGGAACGGTTGTCCCTCTAAAACTGTGCATTAACTGTAACATGAAACATTATCCTTCTTTAGAACCTGTGGCAGCAATTCCTTGTATAAAGAATCGTTGTGTAAATATAAAAACGACGATAACGGGAATAACAAAAAGCACACTAGCTGCCATAATATCTTGCCAAGGAATGGGTGATTCTTGGAGGTTATTTTTTTGTGCTACATAGATAGGCATGGTATATAAATCTGAGCGTTGTAGATACAGCAAGGGCTGTAGGATGTTATTCCACTGACCCACAAACAAAAATACTGTAATCGTAGCTACCGCAGAACGTGAGAGTGGCATAATGACGTACCACCAAATTTGAATGGGATTTGCGCCGTCAATCATGGCAGCTTCATCTAACTCTTTAGGGATAGTCAGCATAAATTGGCGCATTAAGAAAATTAGCGTTGCCCCACCTGCAAAATAGCCTGGTATGGTGATGGGGTTAAACGTGCCAATCCAGCTTAAATTGTGGAAAAGGACATACTGTGGCACGAGTGTGGCTTGGGCGGGTAGCATAAGCGTTGCCATCATCAAGGCAAAGACAAAGTTTTTACCACGCCACTCTAGACGACTAAACGAATAGGCAACCATAGAGATAGAACCTACAGTACCAAGAAGTACCAAGGACACCACAAAAATACTATTGGCATAAGAGCGGTAAAAATTAGGCTCGTTTAACAGCTTGCTATAGTTACCCCATTGTGGGTCTATTGGTAGCAAATTGAGTTGAGGTTGCCCCACCTCTTGAATGGTTTTGAGCGATGTTCCTATCATCCACACCAACGGAAACAAGAAAAACGTAGAAGCCAAGAACAAAATGAGATAGAAAACAATCGTACGTGTGTCGATAGTGTCCAGAAGAACCGTAAAGCGGTTACGGTACGAGTTTGTGAGCTGATTTGAGCTAGTTAAGGTTGCCATAGTTTATGCCTCGTAGTGAACCCAACGGCTAAAACGGAACTGAAATACAGTAAGCAGGATGATAATGGCTGCCAATATCCAAGAAACGGCGGCGCCGTCACCGATGGCGAGTTGTCTAAAAGTACGCTCGTACAAAAAGATGGCGGCGCTGGCTAAGCTATCTTGAGTTTGTGTGTTGCGAATGATGTAGATGCTCTCGAATGTCTGGATAGCAGCAATAATGCCAATCACAACGTTGTAAAACATGGCGGGTGAAATCATGGGTAACGTAATTCTAAAGAACTTCTGCGTGGCTGATGCGCCATCAACTTCTGCTGCTTCATAAAGGGCTTTGGGTACACCCTTAAGCGCAGCCAAGAAAATGAGCATCCCCGCACCAGAACTCCACATAGTAATAAGGATGAGCGAAGGCTTTGACCAAAGTTCATTTCCAAGCCATAGTGGCACACGGTTACTATCTGGAAAGGTGGTAACGGTATTGTTAAAGAGGGCAAAGTGGTAGTTTGGTTTGCTAGTTGCTTCTGCTACTTCTGGATAAGCACGGAAGTAACGAAACCCATCGATCGTTGCGTTTAAGGCAATTATCCCAAAAAACACGCATAAGCCAATTATCACAGCGCGTTGTGCCTTAGGATGACGATTATTCCATAAGCCAATTACACCCATGCCAAGAGCCAATGCACCATAAAGCCATAATGCAGGAAGATGTTGGGAATCAAAGTTCTGAAGCGTTTCTAGGCTATAGGGGCTAACGAGACTGGATTGGAAGGTGAGGTATTGACCTAGAATATTGACCTTACCTGCGAATAAATCTATCGGGGCGAGACGAGCAAAGATGAGTGCGACTAAAACGCCAATGCTCCCTAAGAGAACCACATTTTTTACCCGCAATCCTAGCAAAAAGAACGACAACATGATGGGCAGTAATGAAATGAGTACGGCGGGCAAATAAAGAGCCTGCACTTCTGGTGTTTCAAAGCCGATAAGAAGTGCTAAAAAGCTCGCAAATGCAATCACCCCACTTACTTGCCATATACGTAACTGACGCTTTTCTTTTTGTTGTGCATAGTAAAAAATACCCACAGTAAAGATGAGGCTTACACCATAAAAGAGCGCAGGCTCAACGGGTTCTGCTACAATCGCACGCGCAAACATTAGGACAATCATCACCAAGCCAATAATTTCAGTAACGAGCATTGCACGTCCACGCTTATTTTCGTCCCATTCGCCCCGTACCAACGTATAGAGTATAGATGCGCCAAGAAGAGCGGGAATCGCAAACTTAAAGGGGCCTATCGGGTCACCCTTAGCAACACCTGCATAGAAACTGTTGAGGGTTTCTACTATATAAATAAACCCGCGATAAAGCCAATCGAACAGAAAGAATGAGCTTGCTAGGTTAGAAAGAGAAGTATTGATGAAACCACCGTTAGAGGACAGCATATAGCGCCACGCCAAAAGAATGGCGGGACCGCCCGCAAGAATAACGGGAATGTAGAAAATAAGGCGAAAAACACTGATACCCTTTAATGCCTGATTGAGCAATACCGCCATCAAAAGGGCTGTAGTAACCTGAAGCGGAACGCCCACAATAGCATAGTAGAAGGAGTTGTACATGGCTTGCGAAAAACGCCGCCCGTGTGCGCCCTGCCCAAGCAATAGCTCACGGTAATTTTCAAGACCAACCCAAGAGGCTTCTTGCCCTAGCTTATAATCGGTAAAGCTCCAATAAAACGAAGCTAAAGCAGGACCGACCACAAAAATGATGAACCCTAAAATCCATGGTGAGGCAAATAACACCCCCCAGAATGTGCGTCTTTGTTCTGCGACGGTTGCCCCAAATGAGCGTGCAAGATAACGCGCTATGTTACCTAGAATATAACTTCCAACGGCGATAAAAATGATGGTCATGAATGACCAAATGAGCGTATCAAAACGTGGATCTAAACCGGTGGTCATAAAATAAGCCTTTTATTGTGTGCTACTGTTATGAAAACGGGAGCGTTTATCACACTCCCGTTTTAGAACTTTATAGGGCGTGGGCTATCTTATTTAGTCAAGGTAGCCGTTGTCTTCCAGAATTACATCGTATTCGTCCTTCAAAGCGATTTGTGTATCTTCAAGGCTTTGTTGGTCGGTAAGGAATAAATTTACCTGTTCAACCAATAGGGGGCGGAGTTCTGCGCTGGCACGGATGTCAGAGAAGCTACGACCATATTCTACGGCAACATCAAGTAGGCTTGACCACACAGGGTTTGTGCTACGAAGTTCTTCCCATGCGTCTTGACGAGCAGGGGTGTAACCGGCAACGCTTACTAGATTCACTGCGTTTTCTTTGCTGGTGATAAACTTCAAGAATTCAACAGCCAATGTGGGATCTTCTACATAACCAGGAACCGATAACCAGTCGATAAAGACTTGTACGACGGGTTCGCCGTTTGCACCAGCGGGGTAGGGTGCAATGATGATGTTTTCCCAGATGGCATCGCTGGTGGAGGGCATGTTCCACATGGGGAAGATACCGCTAATGACGCTACCCGAAGAAATAGGTGTACCTTCAAAGGGTGGCAAGCCAGCGGTGATTTCAGTGGGGAGGATGGCACGGCGACGGTCATACATGAATTGTAGGGCTTCGGCAACTTCCGGGCTGTCGAATGCGCTAGAGCCATCTTCGTAGTAAAGTTCGCCACCGGCACTCCAGATATAGGCGATAAATTCTTGTGCGTCAAATAAGCCACCGCCGATGTCCATGAAACCCATCTTGGTCATGGCATTATCAGCAACGCCACTGTTTGCGCTAACGAAGGCTAGTGAGTCTTTAAATGTTAGGGCAGGCGCTGTGCCTTCGGCGATGTCGCTACGATAGAACATGGGGCGTGGGCTGATGAGCAAGGGCAAACCACGAAGTGCGCCGTCCCATGTGACTGTTTCTAGGGCTGCGGGCAGGAATTGGTCAAGACCGTCCCAACCTTCAACATAGGGGGTGATGTCTGCCAAAAGGCTTCCATAGGTGGCGGCATATTCAGACCCAAGATAAATGAGTTCGGGCCCACTGCCCGTAGTAATCCAGCCAGCAACGGTGGCATCAAAGTCACCCCAACCGCCAGTGATGATGTCGAGCTTGACACCAGGGTTTTCGGCTTCAAACGCTGGGAAGGCGACCTCACGAAACCAGTTCATTGTGTCTTCGGTTAAACCAGTGATATAAATTTCCAAAACATCATCTTGTGCGCTCATGGGCAGGGCAAGAACCACTGTTGCCATCAACGCGATTAAAATTTGTGTAAAGCGTCTCATGTTGTAAAACCTCGCATATAATTGTTATTCGATAACGAATAAGCAAAGTTAGTTAGTTAAACTTACTTATCCGACTTTCATAAATTCTAGGAAAGATGAAGGCTTTTGTCAACTAAAAAGGCGTTTCTCTCAAAAACCTAAACACTTATATTATTTTTGACATTACTGAAAAATATGAAAAACGTGGGAAATCAAAAACGCCCACTTATGCGGGCGTTTTAGTGAAGTCTATTGGTGCATTACTCGTTTTGTATACCGTTGTTAGGGGGTGTTACAGCAGGGAAAGTTCCCGTTGAAGACAGATTTTTACTGGTTTCAGGGTCGTATTTGTTTAAGACATTTGTCATGTGTTCTCTGTAAATTCTGTTTTGCTCTCGTGTTAGTCCCCACAACCGTTTAAGGTTATCAAGCAAACCAGGAAGAGCTTCTTCAATTTCTGCTAGGCGCGCGGTGTATAAACCAAACTCTTTGTCGTGGTTGCGCCAGATGTCATCTTGGGTGATGCTAACGTTCTTCCAGCGTTTTTGTTCTTCATCGCGCCAAGCGTTCCACTCCCCTCTAAAGCGTTCTTCGCTAAGGCGTTGGACTTCTGCGACCTCGGCAATGCGTCGTTCTACACGGTCACTCATGCGGTCAAAGTCACTGACAATGCGTGCCATTTCACGATAAGTTTGTGACCATTGTTCAAAGCGTTCCATGTTACGCGCCATTTCAGAGTCTTGCTCACCAAATTTCTTCATGAGTGTTTCAATTTGTTGCTCGTATTGGTGTTGGGTTAGGCGTTGTGAATCAATAAATTGTTGAATTTGTTCACGGCGTTGAATGTCGCCTTGTTGAACTTCCTGAATGCGTCGTTCATTGCGAAGAGACAAATCTTCAATGAGAGGAATTTTAGTTAACACACCACTAATCTGGGTGCGAAGGTCTTGGGAGTCGGTTTCAATTTGAGAGAGTCTACGCATGTCTTGGCGACGTTGCTCTTCAATAAGAGAAATACGGCGTTCTGGCGACTCAATTTGTTTGACAAGGTCGTCTAACTTGTCTTGCATAATTTTTAAGATGTCTGAAAGGCGTACTTCCTCTGATTTTAGTTCATTGATGAGGGTGGTGCTTTTTTGAATCTTTTCCACTTGCTCTGTCAGTTCGCGGATGCTACGCACTAGCCCTTCGCGGTTGCGTTCTGCGCGTAGTTCGGTTTCATGCTCAGCGTTTAAACGGCGGGCTTCGGCAGCTTCTATAAGGGTGCGTACCTCACCACGAACTTGGTCAATCATGACCCCTTCGCGTTGAATGGGCAAAGATTTCTCTTTAACCACCGAGTTATCAGATTCAAGGGTAGAAAGGCGACGTTGTAAGACATCTACACTTTCGCTTTGTTGGCGTAGGCGTTCTTCTAGGGTGATGATGGTTTGTTTATCACGGCGACGCTCTTCGTCTAGCCATTCAATCATGCGGGCGAGTGAAGCTACATCCATGTTTTATCATCCTTCTTGATGTGTCGTTTTACAGAATGCCATAAATTATACCACAGGGGTTTTACGAAAAAACGCGCTATAATACTAGAGTGGTTAGAAAGAGGGGTGTGATGGTTTTATTGGCAATGAGACAACGATTAGAAGACCTAGAGGCGCAAACTCTGGCACCTTATGCACTAAAAAGCGGTGAAAGTCGTGGGCGATTTCACCATGACCACGAGCCTTCCTACCGGACGGCATTTCAACGTGACCGTGACCGCATTGTTCATTCGGCTGCTTTTAGACGCTTGGAGTATAAGACGCAGGTTTTTACAAATGACGAAGGTGATTACTATCGCACACGCCTGACACACACACTAGAGGTGGCGCAAATTGGGCGCACTATTGCGCGGGCATTGGGCGCAAACGAAGATTTAACAGAAACAATTTGCCTTGCACATGACCTAGGACATCCACCTTTTGGGCATGCTGGTGAGCATGTTTTGGATGAATTGATGCAATCTTACGGTGGGTTTAATCACAATCATCAAAGCTATCGCGTGGTGACAGAACTTGAAACGCGCTATCCCGCATGGAAGGGCTTAAACCTAACCTATGAAACCCTAGAAGGCATGGCAAAACACGAAACTGAATATGATTTAGGTAATGCAACAGGCTTTGATGTGGTGACACGCGGTAGCCTAGAAGCTCAAATTGCCAATGTTTCGGATGAACTAGCTTATAATGCCCATGATTTAGATGATGGTTTACAATCGGGTTTGGTGACCCCAGAACAACTAGAGTCGTTGGCAATTTGGCAGTTGCTTTGTGAACGCCTGGTATGGAAGGAAAAGACATTGAACGAAATCAATCGCCACCGTTTTATTCGGGAGCTAGTGGGCGTGCAGGTGGACGATGTGCTGCAATATACGGTTACCCAGCTAAGCACTCTTAAAGCAAACTCACCTATGGACGTTCAAAAGCATACTGAGGATGTTGTAGGGCACACACCGCCCCAATATGCTATGAACCGCGCCTTAAAAGATTTTTTGAATCACAATATGTATTATCATTTTAGAGTGGTGCGAATGAAGGAACGTGCGGCACATTTCATTTCAAGGCTTTTTGAGAGTTATATTAAAGAGTCACGCCAATTGCCTGTAAATTATCAAGCAAAAATAGAAGCAGAAGGATTGTATCGCGTGGTGGCAGATTATATTGCGAGTATGACAGACCGAAGTGCTTTGCTAGAATACCGTCATTTGTTCGACCCCATGACACGCCCTTAGTAAAAAGGATAATCTATGTCGGAGACAGTTTTAGGTGGGCGTTATGTCCTTATAGCACAACAAGGTTCAGGTGGTATGTCTGTTATTTATCGTGCAACAGACCGCATTCTTGGACGTACTGTGGCTATTAAAGTGCTGCGCCCTAGCCTGATGACGCAGGACCCCACCTTTCTTGAGAAGTTTAAAAACGAAGCCCGTAGCGTGGCGAACCTATCACACCCTAACATTGTGACAGTACATGATGTAGGACAGGAAGGGCAAACGCATTATATTGTGATGGAGTTTGTGGAAGGGCAAGACTTAAAGAAAATTATCAAGCAATTGGGTGCTATGCCTGTTGACCGTGTGCTACATCTTGCTATTCAAATTTGTGCAGGCATTGGTTACGCTCATCGTTCGGGCTTGGTTCATGCGGATATTAAACCGCAAAATATCTTGGTGACACCGCAAGATGTGGTAAAAGTAACTGACTTTGGCATTGCACAGGCACTTAACGACACACAACCCCAACAACGTGCAGAAGTGGTATGGGGAAGCCCTCATTACTTTGCCCCAGAGCAAGCCAGAGGCGAACAACCCTCGCCTGCGTCTGATATTTATGCCATTGGTATTGTGATGTTTGAAATGCTTACAGGACGTTTGCCCTATACGGGCGCAAACCAACAAGACCTGGCATTGGCACATATTAGAGAGCGCGTGCCTCGTGTGACGGAACTCAACCCATCCGTGCCAGAATCTTTGGCAAATATTGTGTATAAGGTGATGGGTAAAGAAGCGAATGACCGTTATCGTATGGCAGACCAATTAGGGCATGTGCTACAAAACTTTAAGGATAAAGCACGCGATTACACCGCGCAAAATAACCCTAATGTGCCACCCGCCGTCCCCAGTCAACCGCCACAGGTTGCGCCTCAAATTCCAATGCCACCCTCAGGGGTGGGGTCTCGCGCTGTGCCACCAATGCCTGCTTCTAGCGAACCAACGATGAAGTTTAGCCCTGCACCCTCTGCACCACAGCCTTATAACCCGCGTGCTGCTGCACAAGGCATGATGCCGAATAATCCTTCGCTTGTTCAACAACCTCAACCGTTGGAACAGCGTTTTACAGCCCCACCCCCGCGTTTCGGTGATTCCAGCCAACAATTTTCACCGCGCCAATATTCACAACCTATGCCTGTTACAGATGAAAATGAAGGCACAGATTGGGTGACGATTATCTTGGCTATACTCGCGTTCTTGGCAGTGGCGGGTTTAGTTCCGTTGTGGCTTATTGCTGTAACCGCAGGGTAAAACTAGTCGCTAATAGGGGGGATTTCCCCCCTATCGCTTTCATGACCCAACGGTCATTGAGGGTATAATTGCTCCAGATTGCTCTGCAATATAAGTGTTCACCCTAACGGTTGCAGTCCCTTGGCTGGGAGTTGCCAAATAAATGCCTATTGCGCCATCACGGAAGGTCATATCATCTACTTCTATGACTTTTTCACCGTTAATGATGCCCTGTAGCATGCCGTAGTAGATGCGAATTGTAATCATGTTACTTTCCCCGATGGGGCGGACGGCATCGTTAATCGTCCAATTCTCGCTTTCTCCGCGTAATTCACGCCACACACTATTTTCTCTTACCCAAACGCTAAAGCGTCCCTGACCATCTACAGCGAAAACGTTGTAATTGTCGGGGTCTTGATAACGAAAAACAATGCCATAACCACTATTTCGGGTGCTGGAGGGGTCTAGTGTCGCTTCGATGCTAATGGTAACATTTCCATAG
>Ga0163144_10003366_pt1 | contig 36425 bp, 36 predicted proteins | sample OliLak19BULKMAT1_FD_123175 | JGI IMG/M metagenome (GOLD analysis project Ga0163144, IMG submission 123175) | Freshwater microbial mat bacterial communities from Lake Vanda, McMurdo Dry Valleys, Antarctica - Oligotrophic Lake LV.19.BULKMAT1 | ecosystem: Environmental > Aquatic > Freshwater >...
CACCATGCCGGACGGTTGCTTTGCGCGCCAAGAGTGCCGGTGCGTGGCGCTTCATGCGCCGGTGACGGATTGGAGGAGTTCCAGCGCGTGTTGAAGGGCAGCTCGCTGGGCGTGTTCCAAGAGGTCGGGGAGTGACAGCGTGTCGGTTGGTGTGTTGTTGTTCATGCAGATGAAGATACGTTCGTGCACCGGTTTCGCAAGGGGTGAAGTGCCATAGCGACCGAAAGGGAGCGCCCAAACGGGCGATTCGGGGTGGATCGACCGTTTTGGTGCGCACGGAAGGGCGATTTGTGGATGAGTCGTCCAGGTTGAGGCATCGCGCGGTGACTGGTTCTGGCGATCGGTCTACCGGTTTGAATGCGACAGCGGCAGGCCCAGACCCGATCTCCCAGACTGCAAAAATGCAACCGGCGTCGAATCCTTTAAGGACTCGACGCCGGTCACGTTTCGGGGGCTTATGAGGCGTGACGATCAGAGTGTCACGCGATGGGACTCAGGCCTTCTTGTTGGCGGTTGTCGAGTCGCCGTAGGAAGAAGTCTGTGAGCCGTAGGCGGAGCCGGTCGATGCGCCCTTGCTCGCGGCAGCGCCGATTCCTGAATTAGACTTGTCGGCGCTGGAGCCCTTGGACTCGGTCTGGGAGGAGTCGGTGCCAAACAACCGATTCGAACTCTGGCTGCTGCCAGCATGATTGCGCTTCGTGACCTTCACCTGGTTGTCGACGTCGTTGACGCCGGAGATTCCAGATGTAATGTGTTCAAGGCGGTACTTGTCGTTTCGATCCGCGATTTCGCCGGTCAGGGTGACGTCACCCTTCTCGACCTTGACGTCCACGTCGTCGCAATCGATGCCGGAGTCCATCAACTTCTCGCAGACATCCTCTTTGATGCGGTCATCGCCACGGCTCCAGCCCTTGGGCGGGTTACCGCGTCGGGAGGACTGTGAAGACGCGATGGAGCCAAACTGGCTGGACCCGGTTGAGCCTGCGCCGTAGGACGCGGAGCGATAGTCCTCTATGCTGGCGCCATAGGAGGAGCCGCCCATGCCGCCGGAGTAAGTGCCGCTGCCCTGTTGCTGATTGCCTGCGGACCAGCCGTAGCCGCTGCTATCGCGGGTTGGATCGCTGTAACCGGTGCTTCCGACATTCTGGCCATGCTGCGATCCGAGGCTGTAACCCTGCAGGCTTTGATTCGAGCGGTTGGTGTTGCTGGACGAGCCGTAATTGGATTGTCCGCCGTAGTTGCCGGAGTTTCCGGAAGACGACTGACCGTAACCAGAGGAACCGTGATTGCCCTGACCGCTCTGATTGCCGGACGACTGTCCGTAACCCGACGATCCACCGTAGCCGGAGGATCCGTAGTTGCCTTGCGATCCGTAATTGGACTGTCCGGAGCCGTAGGCGCCGCCCGAGTTTAAGCCGGACTGGCCGTAGTTCGAAGACGGGTTGCCGCGGTCGCGACTCAAACCCGAGGCACCGGTGTCGTAGTTGGCATCGAAGTTGGGATTGCCGCGGTCTTGGCTGCCGTAGCCGGACTGGGCGGACTGAGACTGACCATACCCCGACTGACCCGAACCGTATTGACCTTGGCTGCCATAGCCGGACTGGCCGCCGCCGTACTGACTTTGGCTGCCGTAACCCGACTGACCTGAACCATACTGGCTGGAGCCCTGCTGGCCGTAACCTGACTGGCCTTGGTTGCCGTAACCGGACTGGCCACCAACGGACTGGCTTTGGCCGCCCCGCTGGGACTGCCCTTGGCGGGATGAATCGTCCCACTGATTGAAGAACGGGTCAGAGGGATGACCGCCATCGTTGCGACGCTGGTTCGGATAATTGCTCATGGACGCTCCTGGAAAAGCAAGGGGTCGCTGAGGACCTGGTTTTTCGATTGTCCGGAGCCCGCACCCGCGGCATGAGCATTCCCGGACGTTGGAAGGTTGGTTGAGCTATGCACGTCTCTGGTGAAAGCGTGATGAGCGTGAATTCATTTGAGCGGATGTGGGGAGAGACCCTTGGTGCAAAAAAAACATCCGCCCGGGCAACGCGCCCGGGCGAACGTCAAGGGGACTGGTTTGTGCTGCTCACGCCCTTCGGTCGGCGCAGTGGGTTTCTTCCGTCAGTGCGGCGGTAAGTCTCCTGATCGTGACGTAGGTTGAAAGGCCGCGTGCCGCGAACCTAACGAGGCGGACGGGACCCACCACAAATGCGATGCCGAGGGCGGCGGCGCTACCCGCGGCGATCCAAGCGATGGGGACGGGTGGCGGAGGAGGACATTCCGCAGGTTCTGATTCGGGGTCGTGCTGGTGTTGTGCGGCCTGCGGTTGTGCGTAAGCAGGCGTGGGCGGAGCGTGGTCGGGAGCGCGAATAGGGGCGGCGGGTGCGGGGCTAACTGGAGACGCAGCCTGAACGGAAGGGCGATCCTGTGCTGCCTTGCTGAATGTCGGGGAGCGATCAAGCCTTTGTGCAACTACGCACAAGGTGAGAGCACCCACGCTTGTTATCGCCGCGATAACGCCAGCGGCCCCAACCCAGCCCGTGCTGGGGTACACCGCGATGGCGGCGGTTGCGATCATTGCAATGAATGCCACGGAGCCGAGCATCACGACAAGGACGTAAAGCACTAACCGAGTTAGTGTCCGTTCGGCTGCCGCAGCGATGCGGTCTCGCATTGAAATCGCTGCCACAATCGTTCCCCCTTGTTCGCACTTGTCTTAACCGCCGTGATGTGCCGCGAAGCGACTAGCGGTGGGTCATCGGCGGGCGAAGGCACCGAGCAGTTTGCCGATCACCATGCCTGCGGCCACTGAAACCAAGATGGTGGTGATGGGGCGTGAACCCGCGGTTTCGGCCAACTTAACGTGGGCTTCGTCGGCCTTTTCACGGCCTTGCTCGGCGAGTTCGGCCACGCGTTCTTTGGCGGCGTCCACTGCGTCGCGGGTGCGCACTGCGGCGGAATCGAGGCTGCCACCGAGCATGCGTCCCACATCTCGGCGAAGGGCCGAGAGATCGTGACGGAGAAGTTCGATGGGGTCGGCGTTGCGCGGGTCGAGAGCCTTTGCACGGCCGTTGATAGAAGTCTTCATAGGTATTTTCCTTGGTGTGAGGTCGGGGCGAATCCCCGACGAGTCAAGATTGGAGCGGGCACCCCTCGCTGACGATGAGCCGGGGGTGAAATCACGCTCAGAGCGTGGCGCGGAGGCGCGTTTTCGAGGAAACTTTAGAGTTCGAAGCGTGTTCCGCCGCGGGCAACCACGCGGATGGCTTCCAAAACTTCTGCGGGCTCGGCGAGTTTGGAGACCAAGCCCCACCCGCCTGCGGTGAACACGGCGTCACGCGTGTCGGCATCGTCGTAACCGCTGAACGCGAGGACGCGAGCGGGGATGTGGTCGGCGGCCAGGCTGGCGATGGCTGTCAGCGGGGGCAGTCCGGGCATGGTGAGGTCGAGCAGGATCACATCGGGCCGGAGTGTGCGGGCGGCGTGCAAAAGGGTGTCGGCGGAGTCCAAGCATCCGACGCACTTCATGTCGGTTTGCCGATCGAGGAGCGTGCGGTAGGCGTCGGTGAGTTTGACGGTGTCGTCGACACACAGGACGGAGATGCACGTCGGGTGGTTGGGCACGGGAATGGGGTCGGTGGTGGTGTTCAAAGGAGATAGACGGCGCGGGCCTCGGGAGAGAGTGCGAACTCGCCCGCAGCGACTTTAAGGATGGCGTCAATCAACGCATCGGCGCCATCATTCTTGCAAACGTAGCCCCAGGCACCGGCTTCGACCGCGCGGTCGATGAGTTCTCGGCGGGCCAGCCCGGTGAACATGATGACCCGGGTGGCCGAATCCGATTCCTGGAATCGTTCCATCACGTCGAAAGGGCTCAATCCGGGTAGGTCGATGTCGAGGAGCACGATGTGCGGCGCGAAGGACTGCACGGTCGCTTCGAGGCGGGTTGCGTCCGGGAGCCAGCCCATCCACTGCATCGATGGGGTTCCGTCGATCTTGATGCGCACGGCGTCGGCGACTTCGGGGTTGTCGTCAACACAGAGCACCCTGATGGGTGCACCAGCCGCGGCCTCGGGTTGGGATGAGTTGATGTTGATTTCTGAGATCATCGGCAGACTTCCCGGATGGATTCACGGAGGGTTCGGATGTTGGGGGAAGTACCGACGGAAACGAGGCCTTGGCGTATCGTGTCGGGTTGCGGGCCGAGGAGGACAACCTTTGAGGCGGCATTCTCGAAAAGGCCGTCCAGAGAATCGACGACCGCGACGTGGACGGGGGCCCCGCTGGTGGCGTCGGTGCGGATGTCGAATCCTTCCGCGGCGATCTGTGAAGTTACGAACGCCCGCAGGCGGGCATCTTTCAAACGGACGAAGCCGGTGCGTGCGTTCGTTGAGCCGGCGGCGGCGGGCTGCCCGTGCGGAGGCGGCAAGTGAAGCGTGAAGGTGGTTCCGACGTCTGGGGTCGTTTCGATGTCGATCTTGCCGCCGGATTCGTGGATGAGGCCCCGGACGAGCGCGAGTCCGAGGCCGGTTCCCATTCCCCGGGGCTTGGTGGAGTAGAACGGTTCCATGCACTTGGCGAGTACATCGGGGGTCATGCCCGGGCCGTCGTCGGCGACTTTGAGATCAATGGAGCGCCCCGACTCGGACGGGTGGATCGAGATGCGGACAGTCCCACTGCCTCGGGGCTTCATGGCGTCCCCGGAGTTTTGGACAAGATTGAAGACCGCTTGCATGAGGGCGGAGCGGCCGATCCCGACCCAGATTTCGCCGGCGGGAATCTCGCTGACAAAGGAGATGCCGCGGGGCAGCACGTTCTTGAGGATGGCTTCGGCCTCGGGCCACCAGGTGGCGAGTTCTGTCGATTCGCGCAGGGCGGATTCGTTGGGATCGACGGCCAGGAGGCGGAGGCCGCCTGAGAGCCTTCGGAGGTACTCGATGGAGGAGCGGAGTGCCCGGAGGTGCTCGCTGGCGGGTTCGCGGAGGGCCATTGCGTCGAGGGCGTCGAGGCGGACGCGGATAGGGACGAGAAGATTGCCCATGTCGTGACCGAGGCCGGCGGAGAGCGTGCCGAGCGAGGCGAGTCGTTCTGCAATTCGGAGTCGCTCGTGCGAGGTGTGGAGTTCGCGAGTGCGCTGGTCGACCAAGCGATTGAGTTCCTCCTCAGAGAGTTTCTTGTCGTGGATGTCGAGGGCGATACCGATCCACCGATCGATCCGGCCGGTAGCGTCACGGGCCGGGATGGCTTTGGTGAGGTGCCAGCGGCATTCGCCGGATTCGGCGTGTCGGATCAGGACTTCCGCCACAAACTCGCTTCCTGAGGCGACGGATTGGAGCCAACGACGCTCGACGGCGGTGCGCTGATCCGCCTCGGTGGCGGTCCACCAGCCGTGACCGAGGCTGACATCGGGCTGGAGGCCGAAGGCCACGGTCCAGAGCCGGTTGACGTAGGTGAGGCGACCGGTGTGATCTGTCTCCCAGACGGCGAGGGGCGCGAGGTCGGCGAAGAGTCGGAACCGTTGCTCGCTGACGGCCAGATCGGTGAGGAGGCGGCGTTGATCCTCGATATCGGTGCAGGTTCCGAACCAGCGGGTGATAGCGCCCGACTCGCCGCGAAGGGGGAGTGCCCGGCCGATGAACCAGCGGTAAGAACCGTCGTGACCTCGGAACCGGTACTCGACGTTGAATGCATCACCGGTGGCGAGGGAATGGTTCCAAAGGTCGAGTGTGGGCGCGAAATCGTCGGGGTGGAGATAGTCTTTCCAAGTCCACACTTGCGAGGATGCGTCGGGGTCGGTGGGCCGGGGCACCCCGATGTATTCATGCCAGCGCTCGTTGGCGTAGTCGTGAACGCCGTCGGCGCGGGCGCTCCAGACCATCTGCGGGGTGGAATCGGTGATGAGCCGTAGTTTGTGCTCGCTCTCGCGGAGGAGCGACTGGCTGAGGTGAGATTCTGTGACGTCGAGGGCAACGCCGATCACCTCTCGGACCGAGCCGTCGGGGTCGGTCGCGAAGACCGTTTCGCGGCAGTGGAGGCGGCGGATGCTTCCATCGCGGTGCAGGACGCGGCGTTCGACGTCGCGCGGGGGCTCGGCGATGGATCCGCGTTCGGCGTCGTGCCAGATCACGGACGGTGTTCCGGCGTCATCGTCTTGCATGAAGAGTTTGTTGATGCCGCCCGGCATGGTGTCGAGTTCCGCGGGTGTGTAGCCGAGCATTCCGTTGCAGGCCGCGTTGACGAAGATGTCGCGGCCTGCTTTGGTGTCGTATAGATAGATGAGGACGGGGGCGGTCGCGGTAAGGCTTTCAAAGAGCCTGCGCGACGCTTCCTGCGATTTGACGGCTTCGTCTTTGGCGAGCAGGGTCGCTTCCAATCGCTGTCGGCTGCGGGCGAAGCCGGTGGCGACGAGCATCGCGACGGTCGCGAGAATGGCGGTGATCACGATCATGAGGACGATGGCGACAGCCTGCGACGTGCGGGCGTATTTTGAACGAGCCTCACGGATCGACAGGAGTTCCGAGTCGCGGGCCTTCATCTTGGCGAGCGTTTCGGACACGGGTGCGACGAGGGCGCGGTTTTCGGGGCTGCCAACCCATTCTGCCACGGCCTTGATGTCACCGGCGTTCACGCGTTCGATGTTGGCGGTCTGAGCGGCGACCCACACGCGGGCATCGGCGAAAAGTTGCTGGGCCGCCGCGGATTGGTCGGGGCTATCCGAGACAAGTTCCTTGAGGAGCCCCGACTGGACCTCGAACCGGGCCAGAGCGTTCTGGTGCGTTTCGAGGGTATCGGCGTTGCGTGTGATCACGTAGCCGCGATACCCGGTTTGCATCTGGCTGATCGAGTTTTCGAGTGACGCGAGTGTGCGTAGGACTCGGTGCGTGTGGCCGACGGACTCGATGGCGGACGCCGACACTCCGGTCTGCATGAGCGTGAGCACGGTGGAGACCAACAGGAGCACGATCGCGACAGCAAAGCCGAACTGCCAGATCCGGGGCGATTGCGACCACCTGCCCGAGACGTCGGCGGAATCGGGGGGGAGTGGTGTGGCCACGGTGCGAGAAGCGTAGGTGCCGGGCACAAAGCGGGCTTCCAGAGGCGCTTCAGGGCGGTGTTCATTCGAGCCTTTACTCATCGCCGGGCGACTCCGGGCGGCGGTGATCGTCGCTCGGGGGAACCCGGAGCCCAAGGCTGGCGCGGTCGAACATGATTCGCAGAATGACCGTGACGAGGAGCAGCATCGAGACCACGAAGCCGATATCCCAGATGAGGGAGCGTGAGTCGTGCCCGGTATAAATGGCAACATAGCCAAAGCCGGCCGCGAGGAGCGAGAGGATGATCGCAAAGCCAGCATTCATGGAGCGAACTTTTCTTTGTCTGTGAGGCACTCACCGGTGAGGCGGTACGGTGCACGGAGATGGGAGCAGATATGTCTACGCGAGCAGCATGAATCTGCCTTAAAAACGGAGTGAAAGTTCGTTCACCCCGTCGGCAATCAGATTTTCATGCGGCATCGCTGCCTTGCATCACCACGTCCCCGGGCCAGTCAGAGGCGCTTGGGGGCGATGCCCATGGATGAGCGGCCAACGTCCGGAGAGTTTAGAACGTGGCTGTACGTGGGTCCGGATCTGGCGGCGTCTCGATGGGGAGCGTGACGCTGAATCGGCAGCCGCCCTCTGGGGGTGCATCGACCGAGATCGAGCCCCCGTGAAGTTCCGCGATGCCCAAGGCGATGGAGAGCGCTACGGAGTTGTGGCGGCCTTTGCTCCGAGATTCACCGGGTTCGTCAAAGCGATCAAAGAGTCGGCCGAGTGACTCTTGGGGGACGTTCGGGCCACGGTCGTGGAATGAAACGGCGATCTGGGGACCTTCGTGCAGGGTGCGGATCTCGAGGCGGGAGCCGCGGGGGCTGAAGCGGATGCCGTTGCGGACAAGGTTCTCGAGCATGGCATGGAGCAGATCGGGGTTGCCCAGGATCAGTGGATCCGTGGATTCGAGGAGGGACGTCTCGATCGAGACATTGCCCCGGAGGGCCGCCATCTTGGCCGATGAGATGGCGTCGAGCAGGGTTTCGTGAAGGGCGACCTGAGACTGCTTGCCGGAGGTTTTTCCGCCGCGGAGTTTGGTGAGCATGAGGAAGCCCTCGAGCATCTGGCCGAGGCGGCGCATTTCATCGACGACGCTCTGGACGAAGGCTTTGCCATCTTCGTTGAGGGCGGCGCGGTCGATGGTCTGGGCTTCTGTCAGGAGGACGGCGATCGGGGTTTTGAGTTCGTGCGAGGCGTTCGAGATGAACCGCTCTTGTGCCGACAGGGCGACTTTGAGCCGGGTCCGGGTTTGGACGAGCGCGGTTTGAAACTCGGAGAGTTCGCGGCTGACGGAGGGTTGGTCGGTCCGCTCGAGGCGGTCGGGGGCGAGCGAACCGGCCATGGCGGGCAGTTCGCGAAGGTGGGCAACGGCGAGGCCGGACATGAGCCAAGCCGCGATAGCGGTGGCGAGGGTTCCGAGCGTGAGAGCCACCAGGGCGACCCTTCCGGCGAGGGAGGCGAGGCTGGCGGCATATCGGTCTGGAGAAAGAACGATGAGGCGTGCCTCGGAGCCGTTGGCGAGGCGGACCGGCTCGTTGAAGAGGAGGGAAGGGATCTGATAGGAGACGGTGGCTGGAAAGACTGATTCTGAGAGCCGCTGGAAGCCACTGGATTTGAGGGCCGGGATCGGCGGCAATGTTGCGGGGCGGGTGCTTGACGCCAGCACGACGTTGTTGGCATCGATGAGCGCGGCAGTGACATGGTCGAAGATGGCGGAGCGCAGGACGATGTCGGTCTGGGAGCCGAGGAACGCATCGTCGATGGGGCTGTCATTGGCAGCGGTAACGGTGCGGAGCAGGCCAACGCGTTCGGCGAGTTCCTCAGCGACCATTGCGTCTACGGCGCGGTGCTGAAAGAGCAGCAGGACCAGACCGAGGGTGATCTGGATGATGACGGAAATCAGCACGATCCAGAGCGTGAGGCGAATCCGCAGTGGCGGCTTGCGTGCCGAGTGGGTGGGTGTGAGGAGTGAGGTCACGTGGAGGAGTTTGAGGAGGCGCGGCGTGTGGCCGGTCGAGGCCGATCGGGGAATCGTGCCACGATTTCAGGCGATATCCATGATGCCGAAGCGGTACCCCACACCCTTGACGGTGTGGAGGAGTTCTTTCTCGTGGCCCCGGTCGATCTTCTTTCGGAGACTCGAGATGTAGACGTCGACCACGTTGCTGGTCGGCTCGAAACTGAGGTCCCAGACTTTCTCGCCGATTTGGGTACGGGAGAGCACGCGGTTGGGATTGCGCATCAGGAACTCGAGCAGCGCGAACTCCTTGTTGGAGAGTTCCACGGTTTCACCGCCCCGCTTGGCGACCCGGCTGTAGAGGTCGAGTTCGAGATCCTCGAAGCGGATGTTGCGGGCCTCCGAGGCCTCGCCCCGACGGAGCAAAGCCCGGATTCGGGCGAGGAGTTCCTCGAACTCGAAGGGCTTGGTGAGATAGTCATCGGCCCCGGCATCGAGCCCGTTGACTTTGTCTTGAGTGGAGCCCAGGGCGGTGAGCATGAGGATCTTGGTGGCGACTTTGCGTCGGCGAAGGTTCCGGCAGACTTCGACACCGTCGCGGTCGGGCAGCATCAGGTCTAGCACGACGACGTCGTAGATTCCACCGGCCGCGAGATCTTCGCCGTCAAAGCCTGTCGCGGCAACATCCGCGGCGAAACCATGTTCACGCAGTCCCTTCTGGAGGGCGGCAGCCATCTTCGGGTTGTCTTCAATGACGAGCACGCGCATCTTCGTTCCCCTTGCGTGAATGTAGCCCTAACAACCCAAGGGTACCTTCAAGAGCGGTCCCGAGAATGAAATCTTGGTAGGTTTTGACGTGAAGCCCGATTCATGCGGTTCTCAGACGTTGGGGGTCGCTCCGGGCCAGAATGCCGCTGACGACCCGGCATCGGTCCAGAAGGAACGTGTCTAAGACGGGACGGAACGACGGACCGGTCGGTCAACGGAGAAACCTATGAAAAACTGCCTAAGAAATGTTCTGACAGCCGCGGCCCTCTGTACGGCCGCTGGCTTTCCTTGTGTCGCGTTCGGACAGACCAACCCCGCCAACCATCCTGCCAGTCAGCCTGCCACGCAGCGCGGAAGCCTTCCAGGCATGCCGCCGAGAGTGGTTGCTCCGGATGAGCGCCTGACACGGGCGACGGATGATAATACTTGGGCCAATGCTGACTTCCGCGGCTGGAAGTTCTTTGACGGTGCAAAAATCGTGAACTCGGCGGGCGATAAGGTGGGGGACATCAAGGACCTCGTGATCGACCGCGGCAGTGGCCGCGTTCTGTACGCGATCGTGCGAACCGACAGCACGTTTGGGATGGGCGGCAAGACGGTCGCCGTACCGATGAACTCCTTCGGTTGGGATGCCCAAAAGGAACACATGTCGGTCAAGACCTCGGCCGAAGACCTGAAGGCTTACGCGGAATTTTCCGACGCAGACTGGACGAGCCTGAGCGATGCGAAAGCCGCGAGGAATACTCCGTTTCGCGAGCGAATGAATAAGGACATCACCCGAGAAGAACGGCGTTGGGACACCAATCTGAAGCCCGAAAGCCTTGATGGCAAGGTGACGTCGGTCGAGCGGGTTGAGATGGTCGATGGCGAAGAGATGACTGTGGTGACAATCGAAGGGGCGAGCGGCCCGCGCCGGGTTGCACTCGGCCCGTCGTGGTTCGTCGGTTCTTCAGGAGTGCAGCCCAGCCGCGGCGACTCGATGAGCGTGTCGTGGGTTCCGGCCCGTGATGCGAACATGTACGATGCGGATGCCACCGAATGGCGTCGCGAGAAGAACACCGTTTCCTCCTATTCGGCGGACGGGATGCCGATGTGGAACCAGCCCGCCTACACCGCCGACAACCGCGAAATGGGCATGGACTCACGGCGTTTGGTGCGGGCTTCGGACCTCAAGGGTGCCAAGGTGCTCTTCCGCGGTGCCGCGGCTGGCAAGATCAGTGACGTCATCTTCGACCGTTCGGCGGGCCGCGTGGCCTTCCTTTCGATCGATCCGAACGAGAACTTCTTGGGCATGGGCGACACCAAGCGGCTGGTTCCTTGGAATGTCAGCGGTATCAGTTCAAGCGGCGAAGTGATGGTTGATGCCGACAAGTCCATGATTCTGGCAGCTGGCGAGACCCCGTCGGATCTGAATGATCTTCGCACGGGAAGCGCGGATCGGACCTACAAGGCATATGACGTGCAGGCTCCACGGTACCGGAGCACGCCTGGCATGGGCACTCCGAACCGACCGGGCGAACCCTACAGCCGCAACAACGATATCGACAACACCCGCGCCGACAACCGTGCGAACATGCGTCACGAGATCCGTCCGGTGGATTGGGCGACGCACCAGGCCATCATGGGAGCGGTGAATTACGATACGGCCCGAAAGATCACCGGTCGTGTCACGTCCATCGATGAGATGGATTTGGGCAAGGTTGGTCGGTGCTTCGTAGCGACGATCGACACGGACACCGGTACAGAGAAGGTCATCCTCTCACCGGCAGCGAATCGGACCCGTGACGAGTTCGGGTTTGCGACGACCGACCTCGTTCGGTTCGGCGTGGTGAAGGCAGATTTCGCGGGAACCCAGCCGATGTGGCTGGCAACCTCTGTCACGACCTCGGGCCGCGACGAGGCGACGCTGTTCCCCATGGACGGCGCGAAGAAGATGCCGAACGACAAGAAGAAGTGGTAATCAACCCTGCGGCCGATGGTGGCCGCGGGTTTCCAGCAGCGTGTCTCTCTCTCGTGTACGGGGCGACCGGTCAACTCCGGTCGCCCCGGTTCTTTTTGGATCAGGTACAGAATTAATGCCATGGGCCAGGGCTTTGGCGTGTCTGCGTCGAAGGGCAGGGCGCCCAAGAGTGACGCAGTTTACCGAGGTGCGTTGTGGATTGGACGCCAGTTGGTGAACAGTAAAGACCTTTTTGCACTTTCAAGAACGGCTCGTAAGGCAATGAGTAGTGATTTACTCTGAGTTCATCAATTGTGCGAGAAAGTACTCGAAGGTGTAGTCGTCGAGGAACGAACCCCGACATTTCACAACCCGGCCGTTCTGACTGGCCGACTTTTTGGAGCAAGCATCATGAACACTCGTACTAGCCCGTTGACCGTCGACTTATTCGTGCGACGCTTAGTGGTGGTGATGGCCGCGGGCACCGTTGTTGCGTTGTCCGCCTGCAACACGGTGGAGGGCGCAGGCCGCGATATCGAGGCTGCGGGCGATGGCATCGAAGATGCGGCGTCAGATGCGAAGGACTGACCTAGAAGCGGCCCCGCTTCGCAACGCCTGTAGCGCTGTGTGAGAAATGCCGTCCAAGCCTTGAAAAGGAGTTAAACCGTGCTGTATTACGCCTTGGTGTTCTTCATTGTTGCGATCGTGGCCGCGCTCTTCGGGTTCGGCGGCATCGCCGCTGGCGCATCGAGCATCGCGCAGATTCTTTTCTTTGTCTTCCTCGTTCTTTTCGTCATCTCGCTGCTGATGGGCTTGGTCCGCAAGGGCGGCAAGTCAATTACGTGACCCCCACTATGGCCGGGCCCGCGTCGGCCATTTGAAAGGTTCTGCCTCATGGACACACACACCACAATTCCTGTACTCTCCGACGAAGCGACCCGTAAACTCGACGATCTCATTGAATTGAACATCGACAGTTCGAAGGGGTTCGAGGAAGCGGCGGAGCGGTTCGATGCCCCTTCGCTGTCGAGCCTGTTCCGGGAGCACAGCGCGATCCGCGGAAGATTCGCCCAAGAACTGCAGACCATCGTGTATGCCAACGGTGAGCGCCCGAGCACGAGCGGCACTTCGCTCGGCACAATGCACCGTTGGTGGCTTGGGCTCCGAGGGCAGATCGCCAGTGGCGAGGAATACGCGATTCTGGCCGAGGCAGAGCGTGGTGAGGATGCGATCAAGCACAAGTACGAGGAAGTCCTCAAGGAAGGTTTGGGCGACTCAATCTCCCAGGTCATCGCGCGGCAGTATGTCAGTATCAAAGAGGCTCACGATTCCGTTCGCGACATGCGCGATCGGGCCGAGCGGCTGAAGAGGTAGTGGACCCCAGTGCACAGCGGATTTTTTGAAAGGATACATATGCAACCGCGAACCATTCAAACGACCCGCACACTTTCGCGGGCGGGCAAGGTGCGTCCGGGGATTTTGATGTGGGCTTTGGGCATTCCGATCCCACTCATCCTTCTCTTTCTTCTGTTCCGCGGCTGCATGGGCTGATGGGTGCCTAAACGGGTCCGTGCCTGAGGTGATTCCCGCCCGTATTTTCCTGAAAAGACCATGGTTTGAAGCGACCCGGCTGGTCGGAAACCGCCGGGTCGTTTCGTTTTCCTCGCCAATTTCGCTCGCGCAAGTGCCGTTGATGCAACACCTTCCACCGGATCAATGCAAGTTCATTCCCCGTTCATCAGGGCCAGGGGTTGACACGCGAAGATATGAGCATGGAAACGGCTACTTGCTCGCCAACGTCTGACCTCGGCCTCTTGGGGTCATCGGATAATCAAACACACACACCTATCTCCGGCACGGCCCGCAAGGGAACTCTGGACGCCGGTTATGCTGAACGTAACGCGAAATCTTTGGGAGAATACGTCGGAAACCCGACGTGGGAGGCCCGAAACGCCATCGTCGAGACCAATCTTCCGTTGGTAATCTCATGTGCGCAGCGTTTCGCCGGACGATCGGCCCAGATGGACGACCTCATCGCCGAGGGCAATGTCGGGCTTATCAGGGCCGTCGAGAGATTTGATCCGGCACGTGGCGTCAAGTTCTCAACCTTCGCCCTCAAGCACATCGAGGGCGCCATGCGGTCGAGCCTCGGGAAGACAGGATCTGCGGTGACGATGCCCGGGCGAATCCGCAGCGCAGCGCGGCGGTGGATCCGCGAGCAGCGCGACCTGCAGTCTTCGACGGGGTTCATCCCGAGCGCTGCCGAGGTTGCTCAATCACTCGGCATGAAGGGCGATGAAGCCCAGCGGGCGTGCGATGCCGCCAAGGTGTTGGATGCAACCTCGACGGATGCCTTTGAAGCGCAGTTGCCGGCCAAGGTTTCGTCATACGACCTGGAAACTCGAGAGGGTTCGCTGGACCTCAATGATTCTGATCGGCTCGAGGAAGCCCTTCTGAATTTGGAACCCAGGGCAGCAGCGCTCATCCGCAAGTGCTACGGGTTAGATGGGGAAACGCCGCTCGCGTTGGCGAAGGCGGCCCGTCAGGTCGGTGTGACGCACGAGGCCGCGGTTCGGATTCTGAACCGAGCCATGGCCGAACTCCGGACGTTGTTGTCTGCCCGCGGTGCCGGCCAGACGATGCCGACGCCTCGGCCGCGTTTAGTCGCGGCAGCGGCATAAAAAACCCCGACCTCGAACGGGCCGGGGCTTGAACTGGTGACGAAAGAGCGGGCGAAGGGGTTCGAACCCTCGACTTTCGCGTTGGGAACGCGACGTTCTACCACTGAACTACGCCCGCACGCGTGCATTGTACCCGGCTCTTCTGGACGTCGCCTGAACGGTGGGTCAATCTTGCATCGATGGCGGTCCGCCAATCTCGCTTGGCTTCTTGACGATGCCAAACCACACGAGGCAGAAGATCGGGTAGGCCAGGCCGAGCAGGACACCAAACGCGAGTCCGATCATTTGCCCGGCTTGCTGTCCAGGGGAGCTCATTGCCTGCGCCATCGGGTTCGATGGGTTATCGAGCACCCATTGGGCCATTTGGCCTTGCGACTTCCACGCGAAGTAGGTGGCGAGCAGCGAAATGGGCACCGAAAGCAGGGCGTAGGCGATGTGCAACATCGAACCCACGGGCTTGCGGCTGACCGTGGAGACGCCGGCCGCGATCAGCAAAATAGATCCCACCATGCCGATGGCTGTAACGATGAGTTGCGGCGGGTTGAGGGTCATACTGGGTGGCAGTGTCTGACCCTGGCCACCCATGAATGCGCCCATCATAATTGGCATTGCCATACCGCAGCCGCCGCAGACGAGCCCCAGGCTGCCCCAGATGATGCTGATGATTCCGATGACCTTGGGCCACGAGGGCGGAACGGGGGGAAGATCGGGGGTGCCGTCGGTGGGTGGGAAGGGCTCGATCATGCGTTCACTCCAAGAGAATGCGGTGCGTGCCCGCAGTTTACTCGAAGTTGCGGCTTGCGTTACGGGGGCCTTACGGCGGGGCAGCAGCGCTGAGCGGCTAGGGCACCTTCGCTGCGAAGCGGCACGGTGTGAACGGGGAAATGCCGGAGGAGGGACTTGAACCCACACACTTTTTAGGGTAACGGATTTTGAGTCCGTCGCGTCTGCCAATTCCGCCACTCCGGCAAGGAGGGTCGAGAGGATAGACCGGTAGTGGTCGGCCGGCCATTCTCGGGGGTACGGAGGGGTACGGCCGTCGCAATTCACGGGGACCGTTTCCCAACAATGAAACGGGGTTCACGCCGCCGGTGGGCGTGGATTCAGGAGGCGATACGATCATCGAACCCATGGCATCAGTCTTCGATTCAAAGAAAGGCGAACCCGGACGCGAGAATGTGCGTGTCCGCAGCGGCGAACCCCGGGACTTCGGCGTTGGTTCGTCCGGTGCCGCGGGTGACGAGGCATCGCGCCGGTTGGCCCGGCTCAAGTTTGTCGCCCGGCTCATGGACAACTCGATCGAAGTCCCCGGTCTCAAGAGCAAGGTCGGCCTCGACCCCATCATCGGGCTCATTCCGGGCGTCGGCGATGCGATCACAACCGCCATCTCGCTCTACATCGTTTACGAGGGCTACAAACTCGGTGCAACCCAAAACCAGATAGCCCGGATGATCGGCAACGTGGCGGTGGACGCCTTGGTCGGCACGGTTCCGGTGCTGGGCGATCTCTTTGACTTTGCGTTCAAGGCCAACCAACGCAATCTCAAGATTCTCGGTATCGACCCCGCCGGGCCTTGAAAGACCATTGCGCCCTCAGTCCGCACCAACGGCCGAGGGAACCACTACCCTGACGCCACAATGTCGGGTCGCCACCTCACCGGCTGGATTTCGATGGTCGTGCTCGCGGCCTTGGTCGCGATGTGCCTGCTGACGCTTCCCTATTCGTTTGGGCGGATCGCGGAAGACGGCTCAGCGAACACTACGGCCCGGTATGCGGCGGGTCATCCATCGGCGGCGCGCGTACCGCCCCTTTGGGTCGAGCCTGACGATGTGACGCGTGCCCGGTTTGAGGATGGCGCGGTCCCGAGGTTCTGGCTGGGTTCGGATCTACTCGGTCGCAGCGTGCTGGTTCGATGCCTCGCGGGGGGAGCGATTTCACTGCTGGTTGGCCTCGTCGCCGCGGCGGTCAGTGTGACGGTCGGCACTCTCTATGGTGCGATCGCGGCCTATGCCGGTGGTCTTTGCGACACGGTGATGATGCGCATCGTGGATGTGCTGTATGGGCTGCCGTACGTGTTGCTCGTGGTGCTGCTGGCGGTGGCGGGTGAGAGTGTGCTCTCGGAGTATGTTTCGCGCCACGGTGACCGGGTGGAGTTTGTTCGCGGAGCGGTGCTTGCAGAGGCCCCCGGCCTGAGTGTTCCCTCGGACCTCACGCAGTGGCTGAGTGACCATCCGGAGCGCAAGGCGGCCATCGAGGCCGCGGCGATGGCGGCGAAGCCGCCCCGGGTGCTGGGTGAGGCGACCCGGATTGTGTTTGATCTCGCAACGTTGGTTATCGCGATCGGCGGCGTGAGTTGGCTGACCATGGCGCGGGTGATCCGCGGGCAGGTGTTGAGCCTGAAGGCCAGACCGTTCATGGATGCGGCCCGGGTGGTGGGGGCGTCGCGCCTTCGGATTTTCTTTCGTCACCTGCTTCCCAACCTCGTCGGACCGATTGTCGTCTACGCGACACTGACGGTGCCGCAGGCGATCCTGCAGGAGAGTTTCCTGAGTTTTCTGGGCATCGGGGTGAAACCGCCGCTCCCGAGTTGGGGGAATCTCGCGGCAGAGGGCCTGGGTGAACTCAACCCGTACCGGTCGCACTGGTGGCTGCTGGTCTTCCCATGCGGCTTGCTCACGCTCACGCTCGTTTCGCTCAACTTCGTGGGAGAGATGGTGCGAGAACGCCTCGACCCCGCAGCGAGAGGACGTTGACAAGGGCCAGGGAAATTGAGTGGGCCCTTTCAGCGTTTGCGAACAGTTTTCTTGATCGCAGTGTCAGGTTCTGCCACGCCCAATTCCGCCAGCGCAGCGGCCAGATCTGGCGGCACCGGCATCACGCTGAGTCGGCTTTGGGTGACGAGGGCGAACGACTTGAATTGCGGGTCTGCCTTGATCTGGGCGAGCGTCACCGGGTGGGCCCAACGCGTGATTGGTTCTAACTTGACCACGGCAAATTTGGGTTCACCACGACCGTTCAAACCGGGTTTGGCAGGATCTTGGGAGGCATCGGAGGTGGCGCGAGCCGAACCGACGACCGCCTTCTCGTCACCGGTGTGATAGAAAAGAACGTGATCGCCAGACTGCACGGTGCGCAGATGGATAAGGGCCGTCGGATTGGCCACCCCGTCCCATATGCACGAGCCATCGCGGACAAGATCGGCGAAGGAGAATGTCCCGGGTTCGGTCTTGAACAGGAATGTGGCGGGCAACGATCAGCCGCCGGTGGGTGCAGAGTCGGTTGAAACGGGTTGAGTGGCCGGGAGTGTGGCGTCGGTCGGAGCGGTCTCCGTCACTTGGGCTACTTCGGTCGCCGCCTCTGTGGTTTCGCAGGGTGCCTCAGCGCAGGCTTCGAGTTTGCTGCCGCCGTCGCAGCATGAAACCCCTTCGACCATGTTGGATGTGGGGACAATGCTCGCTTCCAAGCGGGCTTCGGTGGAGCACATGCCAAAGACGCAGCCAGTGGTGAGGGCGTTATAGCCACCCATGCCAGCGACCACCAAGCCTCCGACAGCCGCGACGCTCTTCAAAAGACCGCAGGAATAGCCGCACTGCATGGTGATTCTCCGTAATGGGGACCGGTTTGCCGCGACCACGGTCGGTGACCAATGGTGAACCATCTTACGACCATCGGACGATTCGGGTTCAGCGGGAGTTTTCGGGGACCGATATTTGACCCGACCGACGCTGTGGGAGCCACCCGCACGCGCGGCGTGGGGGTTATCGGAGCCTTATCGAGATGAGTGCAGAGGGCGAAAACGCTGACCGTGAGCTTGCGCCCCATTCGGGTGACGGGACTGGTGCGCTGGCGGGCCATCCGCCTGGCCCGGTGATTACCCCGACGCACGGCCCAGCCTCCAACGCCGATGTCATGCAGGTGCTGGCCGAGTTTGAAACCGGCCTCACCAGTCTCAAGTCGTTGTATATTGAACGCCAACAGATTCAGCAACGGCTGGTCGTTCAGCAATCGGAAATGGTCTCGCAGGAAGCGGCGCTCGCGCTGCGACGTTCTGAACTTGACGAACGGGCGGCGAAGGTCGAAGCGGACCGTGCCGAGAACGATGCGCGGGCCGCGCGGGCGTGGAGACAGGAAGATGAGTTTCGGGCCGAGGTCGAGCGCTTGCGGGCGGCCATGGAGGGCGAGCGAACCGTCCTTGATTCTCGCTGCGCGGAACTCGATGGGCGATGCCTTGAGGTCAACGCCGCCAAAGCAGGGGCGGAAGGGCTCGCGGACGACCTGACGCGCCGGGCCGCATCCTTGGAGACTGGCCAGCGTGAATGGGACGGCACCGTGCAAGCCCGCGAAGCGGCGCTCGCCGAACGCGGCCGCCGGTCGGAAGAGATTCAAGCCGAGGTCGAGCGCGAGAGGGCGGCGATTGAAAGGCGCCAGAGCGAACTGAGTGCGCGGCACAAACGCCTTGAAGAAGCCTCCAGCGCTCAGGCCGAGGCGGCCCGCCTGAGCGAGCAATCAACGCTGGCCCGGGCGTCGGAATTGGAGGCTCTCCAGGCCGACATCGCGAGCGAATCGGAGGCATTGCGGCGCTCGCGCACCGAGTGTGCGGCCCGGGAAGCGGCTCTTCAAAGTCGTGAGCGGGCCATGAGCGAGGCCGCAGCGCAGCACGAAGACCTTGGCCCCCGGCTGGAGGCCGCGATTGCGACTAAGGATGAGATCCGCGCGGAACTCGGGCTGGTGCGCTCGCGCAACGCCGAGGTGTTCGAGGAGTACGAAGCAATCATGGCCACCGAACGAACTGAGTGCGTCCGCGCCACGAACGCCGAGGCCTCGCTCACGAACGACGTTGAGCGGCTGGCCGGCGCTATCGATGTGTTCAAGAATCGCCTCGCGGAAGCCCGTGAAACGGAGGAAGCCTTGCGGGTCGAAGTGGAGCAGGCGAATGCCCGACCGACGGCGAGGGGGCCGGGTGGTCCGGCTTGGTCTCAAGGGCGTCGCTCCCGGCTGCGGAAGTACCGCGATCTGGTGCACGACCACGCGATGAAGGTGCGGAAGGCCAGCGAAGGGCTTTCCAAGCGGTTTGAACAATGTGAGCAGGTTCTAGGGCAGCGGGCCGAACTCGCCGCCATTCGCGAGCGGGTCATCGAGGCCGATCGTCGCTCGCAGCGCCGGGTGGCCGGAAGCCGCGCGGTCGTCGCTGTCTTCTGCGGAATCGTGGGCCTGTCTCTGCTCGCTGCGCTGTCGTGGGCGGTCGCGCGAGAAGTGGCACCGGCCCGCTTCGTGGCCGAGGCCATCTTGGTGGCGGAAGGTCGCGGCAGGGAACTGAACGACGCCGAGAAAGCCGAGTGGCAACGCTTCCACGAGGCGATGATCAAGGATCCCTTGTTCCATCAGGCCGCGGCCGAACGGTTCAAGCGGCAGGGCTCGATGGAACTCGCGAGTGCTCCCGGCGTGAGCGAACTGGTGACCACCTCGGTGAGCACCGAATCGCTGGCCGACGGTGAGTTGCGGGTTCGTCTGGAGGGTGCCGGGGCCGACAAGACGGCCCGGACGCTCGACACGTTCTCGGCGTCACTCGCGAGTTTCGCGAACGCTTCTCAGCAACGGCGCATCGATGGTGGGGCGACCAAGATCTCACGCGAGGCCGAAGCGGGTGACACCCCGGTTGATCACAGCCGCACGATCTACGCGCTCTTGATGCTCGCCGTCGCCGGGACTCTTTCGCTCGGGACCACCATCGGGCTGTGGCGCAGGCTCAGCCGGGTGAAGACCGAGTTTGAGCAGGACGAACAGGTCGCGATGACGCTGGAGGAAGCCCGGTGGATGGATCCATCTCGCCGCAGATGACGGCGGGTCGCAATGAAAAACCCCCGAACATGCGGGGGCTGTGGCGGGCGGTGGAGATGACGAAAAAACTCAGGCTCGAACGAAGGTGGCCGTGAGCACGGCGGTGCCGGAGGCCGACGACTGGCCGATACCCACATCGAGGATCGCCAACTTCATACCGGTCATGAGGTCGCTGACGTTGACTTCCTCGAGGGCCAGGGAATCATCGCCGGGGAAAGCGGAACCGAGGTCTTTGATGACTTCGTTGGCAGCGTTAAGCACCACCAACCGGAAGGCGCGGCCGGGCGCGGCCTTGAGGCCGTGGCTCACGAGTTTGGCCTCACCCTTCCAAGAGGGATGAATCCAGAGGGCCGCCGTGCCTTGGAACGTTTCGTCCACGGCTTTGAAGGCCACACGAACCGTCTCCGAACTGGCCAATACGTCCTTGGTTACTTGGCCGTTGCGGAAGAGGGCCAAGGGGCCTTCAAGGTCGCGGTTTTTCGCGAACTGATCCGCCATACGGCGGTTCTCGTTGCTGACCGTGAAGAACGCCGCACCGAATGCGAGCGCGGCTGTCGCGAGGGCGATCATGCCGGTGCGCTGCCACCTGCGGCCGCCGCCGCCGGAGATGGTCATGCGGCTTTGATCCGCGCTGATGGCCTCGCGGATTCGATCGAGCACGAGAGCCCGGACGTGTGGACCGGGCTCGACTTGGGGCAGGGTTGCCTCCATCCGCGACCAACGGGCTTGTTCGTTGCGAATCTGGGTGCGAACGCCGGGCGATGCCGCGTAAAAAGCGGCTTCGAATGCGGCTTGCTCCTCGGAATCGAGCATTCCAAGGGCATCCAGGTGGGCATTTTCAAGAAGTTCTTTGAAGGTCATACGGTTAACTCCTCGCCGGTCCTTTCTCTGAGTTTCACCAGCGCTCGACTGAGGGCTGATTTAATCGTTCCCAACGGCTTTCCGGTCTCGTCGGAAATCTGACGGAGGGTCTGTCCTCGGAGGTACGCACCCTTGATGACCGTCTGTTGAAGTACTGGTAAGCCCGAAATCCGTTGCATTAATCCCGCGAGTTTTTCTGACTGTTCGAGTTTCGGTGATTCTTCCTCATCGGCGGGAATCACGGGAATGTGGGGTTGATCGAGCGAGGTGGGCCGGATGCGGGCTTTGTTGCGCCGCAGTTTGTCTACCAAGTAACGCCGCGAAATGAGCATGACCCACGTCACCAAAGCCGAACGCTCATGGTCATACTTTTCCGCCGTCCTCCATAAACGCACGAAAATCTCTTGTACTGCATCCTCGGCCTCGGCTCGGCCCGGCAATGCCTGAAACGCCATACGAAACACCAAGGATCCAAACCGGTCATAAAGGTCGAGGATCGCGGGCTCCTCGTTTCGGCTGACCCGGCGCATGAGATCCGAGTCGATCTGCCCCCGAGTCTCGGGTTTGTCTTCGCGCGACGCCATGGCTTGTAGCACCACCCCCCCACGAATCCCGTCAATCCTCATGGATTTTGAACCAAAACCACCGGTTGCGGGGTATCTTTTAGACGAACCCCGCGGTCGGGCCGACTCACGCTCACGAACTGCGTGAATCAAACCCTACCCCGATAGTCTCTTATACGAGGCTGAAATGCGGAGGATCCCATGAACGCGTGTTTTTCGGAGCGAAGGAAATCGCGGAGTTAGGTGTAAACACTTGGTAAATGACAGGTAATCCGGGTATTTACCTCTTGCAAGATTTTCGTTAAGCCTGTATGCTTTGCAGATCGATCGATTGGATGGTCCGTTCCGAAGGGGTGTTGGTGACAACGTTCCACGAAACACAGACTCGCCGCATGGCTCGCACAAGGAACCTTGGACCCGGCTGTATGTGCGTCGAGCGTCAACAGGGCAATCGCAGGGCGTTTTCCATTTTGGACGTGCTCGTCACAATGACAGTGATCGGCGTTCTGATCGGTCTGCTGCTCCCCAGCCTTTCGATGGTGCAGGAGACGGCCCGGCGTGTGGTGTGCCAATCGAACGTCCGTCAGATCGGCCTCGGGCTCGTTCTCTATGCCGACGACCATCAGGGTCGGCTGCCCCCCAGCGTGTTCATGCAGCTTGCCGGTCCGGGACGTGCGGACCCTGAACCGCAGCACATGTTGACCCTGCGGCTTGATCCGGCGCGGGCTGAATCCGCAACCTCATGGGATGGCATGGGGATTCTGTTCGATGGCGATTATCTTCGGGCTCCGAGAGTTTTCTTTTGCCCCTCCCACACGGGCGAGAACCGGTACAGCACGTTAGCCAACGTCTGGGCAGATCCGAGTCAGGAGTTGCTCGCGAACTACCACTTCCGCGGTGCCGGACCGACCGGCGGCGGCAACCCCGGTGATGTGCGAGGTCTGACGTTTGACCTGTACCGGATTGATCCGGCCCAGTCTTCGCTCCTCGCCGATGGGATGCGCATCAAGAGCGACTACAACCACAAGGTGGGCGTCAATTTCTTCCGCGCCGACCTCACCGTCCACTGGTATTCCGATCCGACGGGCAGCCTCGACAGCCACATGGCCCGCAACAAGGATGAAGCACAACCCGAGGATGTGAACGACGCTTGGGTGCTCTTTGACCTTAGTGCCAACGCGCCGAACTGAAGGCAAGCACTACAGGGTCCTAATAGCCCTGCCTTTCATGCTGGTCTTGGCCCCACTGCTCCAACTGGGAACAACCTCAACTCGCCCGCGTCTACACTCCCGTGCCCGCTTCAAGGGCATTCAGGAGCCTTATTCCAATGCTTCAAGTTTCTCGTTGTGCCTTCGCCGCGGCCGTGCTCTCCATCGCATCGTCCGCGTTTGCTCAACTGACGCCCGACCGCATCTATTACGGGGTTGGTCGTCCCATTCCGATGCAGGTCGCCGTGCCGGTCGACACGAAAGGCGAAGCCAAGATTTCTTTGTTCGCCGCGAACGCCACGGAACCGACCGAATCTGCACCGGTGGTGGCCGGGGGCGTCAATCTTGCGATGCTGTTCACCAAGTTCTGGGAGCAGAAATCGACTGCGGTCGTCTATGCCCAGTTGGTGGTGGGTGAGAAGCACATCGGCGCTCCGGTCGTCTTGCAGCCCCTGCTCGATGGAAACCCCGCGTTCATGGATCCGAAGACCGGTCGGCCGGGGTTTGCGCCCCAAGGTCGTTCGTTCAACGGTATCAGGGCTTATGTTGAAAAGGACGTCCGATTCGACACCACCGAAGGCTCCATGACCTTCCGCATGCGTCCGGACCACGCCCCCAACACCTGCTGGAACTTCGTTTCGCTTGCCGGCGGCGGCTTCTACACCGACATCGTGTTTCATCGCGTCATTGGACAGCAGCCCGGTCGTCCGGGGTTCATGGTTCAGGTGGGTGATCCCACGGGCACCGGTTCGGGCGGTCCTGGTTACTCGATCGACCTTGAGAACAGCAAACTCCCGCACGATTTCGGCGTTCTCTCAATGGCTCGCAGCGACGACCCCAACAGCGCGGGCTCGCAAACCTTCGTGTGCCTGAGCCGCGAAGGAACCAAATCTCTCGACGGCGGCTACTGCGCTTTTGCCCAGTTGATCGAAGGGGCCCAAACGCTCGCGAAGATCGCGGCCGTGCCGGTGATCGACAACGGCATGGGCGAAGTGAGCAAGCCCGAGAACGCGCCCCGCATCGTGTCCGCTAAATTGGTGGATGCAGCGCCCTTCGGCGAGCGATCCGCTGCCGCGGCGGCCCCGACCCCCTTGGTGACGCCCCGCTGATGCCAGGACGTGTACGCCCTTGATACAGCGTGATCCGGAAGCCCTTGCCCAGACGGGACACCATCCGATAGCGTCCGGCGATGAGCGTGCCCGCAACAAAGCGGGAGAGCAGGGCGGTTGGTGGCGATGGATCACGCGGCCGCGGCGTGGGCGAATCCGGCATCGGTAACGGGCCGGATTGATCGGAGCCGGGCGCAAGAACAACCGGATCGTTCTTGGGGGAATCGCGCGGGTCACCACCGGCGGGGTCCAAGGAGCGAATCCTAACCTAACTCGACGTCGATCGGGCAAGAGGCTCGGTCGGCGTTCAAGGAACTGCCCATGCCGTTATACGAATACGCCTCCCCGACCGATGGAACGGTGATCGAGTTGATGCGTCCGATGGCGCAAGCCGACGATCCGGTCGAAGATCCCCAGGGTAAAGGACGGGTCTTTTCACGCGTGCTTTCAACGTTCGCTACCGGCGGCGACACGGGTAGAGGGAACCTTCTCAGCCGCAACACGGGCGGGTGCTGCCCGTGCGGCAAGAACAAGGGCTCGTGCGGAGCCAAGTAGCGGGCGTTTCCTGAGGGACGCCTGTTGCCACTGGGATGGCGCAAACTCCGCGCGAGCGGGGCGTGGCACGCCGATTGTGAAGGCTTTCGCGTTGGACGATTCCCCCCTTGGGACGTCCCGGGAGCCGCCAGTGTCACAAGGAATCCAGATCGCGGCGTCCGGATTGTTGACGGCCATGTACCGCCAGGACGTGTTCGCGAACAACTTGGCGAACATGGACTCCGTGGGCTACAAGCCGGACGTGCCGACGTCTCGGCCCAGGCCGGATGTCATCGCGGAAGACCATGTCGGGCATCTGCCTTCGAATGCACTGCTCCGGCGGCTCGGTGGCGGAGCGATCCTGAACCCCAACCGGATCGACTTCTCACAAGGGCCGCTCCGGGTGACCGGCAACGCCTTGGACGTGGCTGTTGAGGGCAAGGGCTTTCTAGCCGTTAAGGATGAAAACAGTGGCTCGGGCGACCAAGTCCGCCTGACGCGGGACGGACGTATGACGCGTGACCGCGCGGGGCGGCTGGTGATGGGCACCTCGGGGCTGCCCGTCTTGGATACGCAGAATCGACCGATTCAACTGCGCGACGGGCTGGCCGTGGAGATCGACGGCCGCGGCGTCGTGAGCCAGGGCGGCGCTGTGATCGGACAACTCCAATTTGTGGAGGTTGGCGATGAGCGATCGCTGACCAAAGCCGGACACAGCCTCTTCGCGGCGCCCGCGGAAGTGATCGCCTCACGGAAGCCCGCAACGGGGCTCCTGCGGCAGCGGCACATCGAGGAGTCCTCGATCGATGAGGTTCGGGCATTGATGTCCGTGACAGGGGCCGCCCGCGAGGTGGATCTCAATGGTTGGATGATCCAGCAGCACGACCGACTTCTTGAGCGGGCCATCAACGGCCTGGGCCGTCCGACGTTCTAAGCCCGTAACTAGGAGAGACACCCTTGGCCATCAACGCCCTTCACTCCGCCGCCTCCGGCCTCTCGGCCCTCAACACCGCGCTCGATGTCACGGCCAACAACTTGGCGAACATCAACACGCAGGGGTTCAAGGCGAGCCGCACGAACTTCCAAGATCTCCTTTACATTGAAAAGGCCCAACCGGGCACGCGGAACGCGAATCAGGACCAGCGTCCGATTGGCATCTACGTCGGCCTTGGTGTGAAGGTGGCCGGGACGCAACTCGATTTTCAGCAGGGTGCCCCGCAACTGACCGGCCGCCCGTTAGACGCGATGATCGATGGTGAAGGCTTCTTTGAGGTTCAGGTTGAAGACACGGTGGGCAACGGCGGCAAAGCCTACACGCGGGCGGGCAACTTCACCCTGAACGCCGACGGCGAACTTGTGCTGGGAAACGATCAGGGCCGCCGCATCGAGGGGATCTCGATCCCCGATACCGCCGAATCGGTCACGATCGGCCCGGATGGCCGGGTGCTGTACACCGAGCCCGGGAACCCCGAGCAGCAGGAAGCCGGTCAGATTCTGGTGGCCACGTTCATCAACTCCACAGGCCTCAAGCAGGTGGGCGAAAATCTCTATGTTGAAACCGAGGCCTCCGGCCCGCCCAACACCGGCAACCCCGGCGACGACAACCGCGGGTCCATCTTGGGCGGGTTTCTGGAATCCTCCAACGTCGATCCGACACGGGAACTCATCGACCTCATCCGCACGCAGCGCGCCTTTGAAATGAACAGCCAGAGCATCCGCGCGGCGGATGAATCGCTGCGGTCGATCGCACAGTTGAGGCGATAGGCGGCCTGACGGACCGGTGATGGGAGTTGGGTAGAAACGGTCGGGGCGGAGCCCGCGATCAAACAAGGGGCGAGGGAGCGAACGATGAAGGATCCGATGGCGATGGTCTGGTGTGTGCTGTGGACCACGATGATCGCGGTCACATCCGCTTTGGGGCAAGGCTCGATCACACTCCGTTCCCGCCTCTTGCTCGACGAGCGGACCGACATCACCCTCGGGATGATCGCCATGCTCGAAGGAGCCGAGGCTATGGCCCTGTCCGAGACCGTGGTGCTGCCGCTCGCATCGATCGAAGACGGACTCGTTATCGGCATCGGGAAAGTCCGCGAAGTCATCGAGAAAACGCCGGGTGTCAACGCGGGGCGGTTCAGCATCGCGGGTAACGCGTGCCGAGTGGTGATGCGGAAGGAGCCCACGGCCGACCTTGAATCAACGACGTCCGGCCTTCAGGCGGTTGATGCACCCGGCCCGACCACGGGCGATTCCGTGCAGGCCCGCATCGAATGGAAACTCGCCGAAACGTACGGCGTGCAGCGCGAAGACCTCCGGGTGACGTTCGATGAACGCGCCCCTTCGATCCTTGCGGCCTCGGTGTCCGGTCGCATCGTGGCGATCGAACTCGCAGGAACGGGAGACCGTGTGCCCGTGCAGATTCGGATCTTTGAGGGCGACCGGCTCATCGAGAACGGCACCGTCCGTACGGTCCCTAGCGTGCGTCGAAGAGTCACGCGGGCTACAGCCGCCGTCGCCAAAGGTGAAGTGGTGAACGTCGCGATGCTCACCTCGGCTCCCGACTGGTTGCCGCCTTCCATCGTTCCGGCCTCAATCGAAACAATCGTCGGCAAGGTGGCCTGCGCCCGCATTGGTGAAGGACAGATCGTTGAAGAGCGCCACGTCAAGCCGCCTCAGGTGGTGAGCCGCGGCGATATCTGCATGATTGATTGCCTCAGCGGTGGGCTCATCATCCAACTACGGGCCCGGGCGCTTGCCCATGGCCGAACAGGAGAGATGATCGGCTTTCAATCTTTGAGCGGCAAGCGGCCCTTCCAAGCGAGGATCGCGGGCCCCGAGCGGGCGGTCATGCAGATCGAGGGCAGGATCGAAGCAGGCCCGATGGCGGCTAAGGAACTTCCATGAAATCACGAGACCGCTGGAACACGTTCGGGACATGGATCGCAGGGACGGCCGGTGCCCTCTCGGCCAGCGACTCCGGGGCGCAAAGCCTGCTCCGCGCTCCGCCGGCTGCGGTAGTCAATGCCGCGGGCGACCCGGATCCGCAGGCCCCGCTGCGGGGCTACAGCCTGACGATGGTGGAGGCCCCGGAGCCGCGAACCTTCGCGGTCCACGACAAGGTCACGATCATCATTTCGGAACTCAGCAAGCAGACGGCCACCTCGAAACTCGACACCAAGAAGGACGTGAAACTCAAGGCGGGTGTCAAGCAGTTGCCCAGCCTGAGCCAATTGCTGGAACTCATTGCCGAGACCGATGAAGGTTCGCCCATCACCGGTGTGGATCTTTCCGCCAACCCAAAGTTCAAGGGCGACGGCAAATACGAACGATCCGACCGGTTCACCGACCGGATCACCGCCACCATCATCGACGTCAAGCCCAACGGTGTGCTGGTGCTGGAAGCCAAACGCACCATCGCGAAGGACGACGAAGTGCAGTCGCTCGTGCTCGCGGGCGAGTGCCGGCGCGAGGACGTGACCGACAGCAACAGCGTCCTTTCCTCGCAACTGGCGGACATGACGCTCATCGTGCGGAACGAGGGCGAGGTGAAGGACGCCGCGAGCAAGGGGCTGCTCACGCGCGTGTTCGAGTCGGTATTCAACTTTTGATGGGCGGTGCCTACGCCGCCCGCAGGCGTTCCATGCCAAGATCGCGGCGCGGCTCGGCCTCGGGCTTGCCGACCAGCCAGCCCTGGATGTAGTCGATATCGAGCGACTGAACGGCATGAAACTGCCGTTCGGTCTCGATCCCCTCGGCGATCACTCGGATGCCGCGGAGGTGGGCGTGGTCCACCAGCCCCCGGACCAGCAGCAGGTCGTCCTGCCGGGGCTGTTCGGGGATCAGCCCCTTGGCGAGTTTGATGTAATCCGGCGCGAGTTCATCGATGTAGGTGAGCGCGCTATTGCCCGTTCCCAGGTCGTCGAGCGCGACCTTTGAACCCCGCTGCCGGAACTCATCGAGGATCGCCCTGAGATGCTTCAGGTCGGGGAAGGCCTCGCTCTCGACCACCTCGAACACCAGGCGCGTGAGGTCGGCATTGACGGACTTGGCGGCGTCCCACACCGAGGCCAAGCACACCGAGGGGTTCCGCACGGTCATGGGCAGGAAGTTGACGAACAGGTGTTCGCGCTCAATGAGTTTGGGCATGCCGATGCGGACCGCATCGACCCGGGCCTGTTCATCCAATTGAAAGAGCGCGTTGTGGGCCCGGGCAGCATCGATGATCTCGCCGCCGTTCATCAGGCGACCATCAACCTCGGCCCGCACCAGCGATTCATAACCCAGAATGCCGCCCGTATCCACGTTCACGATCGGCTGGAAGTACGGGCGGAACCCACCCCGATTCACGAGCGGCGGCAGCCAAGGCGTCCGGCACCGCAGTTGGAACGCGTGCACCCCGCAGGCCCGCCACGCGTTGAACGAACCATCCGCCAGCACCGCCGCGGCCCGGAGCATCCGCAGGTCGTTTGGGTCGGCCACGGCGATCATCGTTTCAAGCGCCTCGAGCCAGCGCTGTGACGTCACCACTAATGCGCCGTCGCGGCTGCTGGAGTCCTTCACGATGGCCCGCACACGCCCGAGCACCGCCTCATCTTCCGACCACAACGCGACGCCCTCGGCGTCCACGGGCGATACCTCACGGAAGCCAGTGGTGCATGGAGATGGCGACGGATGGGTCATTGCGGCCTTGACGAAAGTCTGCGTGTCGGGTCAATAACCCCAAGGTGTCCACAACACCTCTGCAGCCATCGGCAGGATTAACGGTGGAGTTCTGGAATGGCATACAAGTGTCTTGAAACATGAGATTCAGCGACTGTCGGCCACCTGTTTGGGGGTCCGGCCGCCGCTACCTCACCTATTCCTCGACCTCATCGTCGGCACCCGTCAGACCCAACGGTCCGCCGCGGATCGCATCTTCGCTGATCGCTTCATAGCAACTGGCGAGCAGCCCCACGAGCGGGAAGGCCGCCGAGGTGAAGGGGCTGGGGCCGAGGCGACGGAGCAACGGGTGGCTGACGGCGGGCGGCTCGATCGGCATGTCGATCATCGTGAGTTCCGGGCCGGCTTGCCAGAAGTGGTCGAGGTCCGCATCAAGCGCCTTGGGCTCGCGGTCCGAGACGCCCGGCACACGCTGCGTGTACACCGGTGTCGCACCGAGGGCCGCTCCGGTAACGGCGCGACGCTGTCTCAGTCGATCCAGCAGATCCTGACCCTCGACACCCCGCAACACGAACATCAGAAAAGGCTCGATGCTCAGCCGTTCGGCAAACAGATACGCCACGCACACGATGTGCTTGCACCAGAACTCACGTTTGGGTTCGGTCGCGGGCGATGCGTCGGGCAATGGGTCGGTCGAGCCCTCCGACCGAACCGCCGCCAGTGCCGCGGCTTCCTTGTCGCGGAAATCGTTGCACGAGCAACTCACACTGATGTCGGCCGTTTCCATGGGGAACAACTTCAGCCCGAGCGGCGCAAAGACCTCCTCGATGTTGCTCGGCATCTCGCCCGCCAGCAACTTCGCCGCGTACACCGCGCCCTCCGACAACCCCTCCACCACGCGATCCCAATGTTCCGGCGAGAAAGGAACCACGCGAAGCATGGTGGTATAGGCCCGATCGGCCCGACCTTGCACCGCCGCTTCAATCCGGCCGGGCAGATAGGCGATGCGGCGCGTCTGACCGGTCTCGGCGTACGCGGTCAGGGCTTCTTTCTGCACATCGCCCGATGCCGCGGCTTCGACGATCCGCAGCCACCTCTGCGCCGCCCACCCGACCAGTTCGCTGACCTCGCGCTCCAGCCGCACACCACCCCGAACTTTGCGGGGACGAAGAAGCGGCGGCTTGGGCGCGGGCATCATCCGCGGCACCAGTTGACCGGCCAGAACCGGCATGCCATCGTTCGGAACAACGGCTCCCGGCGCGGGGTTCGTGGCATCGCCGGACACAAATGCATCGTGGTCAACCGCCCCTGGCAACGCGGCGGGCAGAATTTCGGCCGCAACGGATTCGTCCGGACCATCCTGTGGAGCGGAGGGGTCGGCCGGGTTGGGGAGGGGAGTATCCAGACCTGAAGGGTTCGCACGATCCCGTGCAGAATCCACCGTGCAACGCTGGTTCCGAAACGTCGGCTTGTTGGCCCCGTTTGTGTCTGCCCTCTGCTTGCCGCGTATTCTTTTGAGCAACCACCAAAGCGCCGGGGCCGACCCATCACCGAGGTTGGCCTCTCGTCACTACCGCCCCAGCAAATCGTTCCAAAGCCGTTTCAAAGACGCCTTCCAGCCCTCGATCACAACCGGGGCCGGTGGGGGGGTCCCAGCGGGCTTCGCGGGCGGATCCTTCGCGGGAGCAATATTTCCTACACCTGCCGCCGCTCCACTCACTTCCGGCCGACTCTTGGGCAGCGTCCAGCCGCTCCCGGAACCCAGGCCATCGCCCGGCTCGAGCGTCAGTTTCACCAGCAGCAGGCAGTTGGGGCATCGCCCGGTGACAAGTTCACCCTTCAGGCTCGCGCTGCAACGTGCACACGGTTTGTCGTCCACGATGCGCTGCAAGAGGTCGTTGGCCGAGCCCGCTTCGATGCCCTCCGCAACCACTTTTTTCCTCGAGGTCACGAGTGTCCCGAGGCGGTCGTAATAGGTGCCGCGGAGGTCCTTCCCAGATTCCGTCAACGAACCGTCGTCACAACCTTTGAAGGTGCGGCTGATGAGTGAGGCCAGTTCCGGTTGGCCCTTCGCGCGGCCCACCGCGATCTCATCCATACCGCTGAACACTTCTTCAACCGCCCGCAGCATGTGCCGGGCACTCTTGTATCGGAACATCGGGTTCTTGTGCATCGACCGCTCGATGAGTTGGGCCAATTCCGGGTTGATGGCCGCCATCGCCTCGGGCGGCAAGGGCTGCTCACGGTGGGCCCGCTCGATCTCCTCCAGCGATCCATCAAACGGCACCTCGCCCACCAGCATTTCAAACGTCATCGCCCCGATGGCGTAGACGTCGCTCCGGGGCGACACAGACTTTTCGAACATCTCCGGAGCCATATAGGCCGGGGTGCCCGCCACCCCCTTCACCGTGGTCCCCAAACTCGTTGAACTACGCCAGCAGGCCAGCCCAAAGTCCGTCAGCACCGGCTTCCCGTCCTGCGAAAGCAGGATGTTCGACGGCTTGATATCCCGATGAATCACGTTCTGATCGTGCAACTCACCGACGGAAGCGCACGTCGCCTCAAGCAGCAACCGCACCACGCACGGCGACAACTTGCCGAAACGCTGCAACACCTGCGAGACCGTCGGCCCCTCCACATACTCCATCACCAGAAACGGCACCCGATCAATAACATCGGCGTGCAACACCGCGTTCAGCCCCTCGTGCCGAAGCGCCGCGGCGGCCCTCGCCCCCTCCAGCAGCGATGCGAAGCCCGGGTCGTCCTCATCGGCCACTAGGTTCAACAAAAACTTGACGGCGACCTCACGGTTCAATAACTCATGCCGCCCCAGCCACACCACGCCCATGCCGCCTTGCCCGATCTGACGGATGAGCCGAACCGACCCCAACTGCCGCGGAATCTCGACCGGTTGAGGCGTCCCACCCCCACCCAAACCCCCAGCCGTCCCCTCCAGGTCTAGGGTGGTCCGCTTCAGAATGACAGTGGCGTCGTCCATGGGCTTGGAAGCGTATGGATGAAGGACCAACTCACGAATTTCCTCTACCTTCCGCAATTTCCGTCCTCATTTCCTTCCCCATCTGCTTCCCTGTGATTTCCCTCCGCTGCCTTTCACCGGTCATGCCTGAAACTCACCCTTCCCACTTCCCAATAACGCACCAGAACCAATGCCCCTCGCCCGTCCGGCCGGATGCCGGCGGCTCCAAGGTGGCCCGCCCCGCCAAACACGGCACTTTCGCCGATGGGGCATTTGTGGAAAGGTGCGTTGCCATGGAGATCATGAAAAACGTCGTTCGTTACGCAGTTATCGCGGGCCTCATCGGGGGCGCAGGCGTCGTCATCGCTGGCCCAGACCGTGCCGGGGCTCTGGTCGATCAGTGCCGCGGCAAGATCAACACCGCCATCGACTTGGCCATCGACGATCCGATCGCGCTGCGGGCCCAGATGCGGGCTCTGGAAGCCGAATACCCCCAACGCATCGCCGAAGTCCGGGGAGATCTCTCCGAACTCCAGCAGCAAACCGCCGACCTCAAGCGCGAACTCGAAGTCAGCCACCGCGTCGTCACCTTGGCCGGCGACGACCTCAACCAGATGCAGGGAATGATCACCAAGGCCGAGGCGAGCCAAGCCGTGAACGGGCCGAACTCCATCGTCCGGGTGGTCTTCAGCGGCGAACCCGTTGACCTCAAGGATGCCTATGGCAAGGCCAACCGCATCCAGCAGGTGCACTCGGCCTACACCAGTCGCGCCACAGACATCGAGCGTGACTTGGGCTACCTCGGCCAGCTAGAGCAGCGCCTGACCGAACTTCTGAGCCAACTCGAGACCGAGCATACCGAGTACCAGGCCCAGATCTGGAGCATGGACCGCCAGGTCGATTCCATCGCCCGCAACGAACGCCTGATCGAGGTCATGGGCAAGCGGCAGCGCACCATCGATGAGCAGTCCCGCTACGGGGCGCACAGCCTCGACCAGTTGGCCGGCAAGTTCGCCGACATCCGGGCCAAGCAGGAGGCCAAGTTGGAAGCACTCGGCACAGCCACAAGCACCCTGAACTACGAGGACCGGGCCAAGTTCGAGATCGATGCCACCCGGGCCTTCACCCCCATCGCCCCCTCGAGTTTCTCCCCCAAGGTCCGCCCGTTGATCATCGACATCACCCCCGGTGACCTTGCAGCCCCCGCCCCGATCGGCCCCTCGGAAGCCGATCAAGGCCCGATCGCCTCCCGCTGATCGTTACCGGCACTCTCCAATTCGTCACACCAAGGGCGGCCCACCGTGGGTCGCCCTTTTTCATTCGCCGTTGCCTCCGCTGCCGATAAATCCGGTCGTCCCGCAGCGGGGATCCCAAAACAATCGGACCTACCATGTTCGCCACCAGCGGGTGACGCCCCCACACGGCGGTTTTTCGGCCCCAATCCAGTAGACGGTGGAGGGGCGTTGGGGGTCGACGGTGGGGGGCGACGGTGGGCGCGACGGTGGGTAGTTGGTTTCTCGGAACTTTGCACAGGTTGAAGGAGCGTTTTCTCATGGCATCCGGAACGCGGTTTCTCTCACTCGGGCTTGGTTTCATCATCTGTGCCGCGGGCCTCACCGGCTGCGTGGGTCAGGGTGAGTACGACAACCTCTATGAAACCAACGCCGCCCTCAAGAACCGCAACGCGGAACTGACGCGCGAACGCGACGAGTTCAAGAACTCGCTGGACCTCTTGCGTTCCCGCCTGGGTTCCGGCGAGGGTGCGATGTCGTCGCTCGAGAAGCAACTCGCCGCGATGACGCGCCAGCGCGACCAAGCCATGGCCGACTACAAGAACCTCGAAGGCCGTCTCGCCGGCCTTTCGTTCGGGCCCGTCGATGCCGATACCGACGCGGCCCTCAAGGCCCTCGCCGATCAGTACCCCGACCTCATCCGTTACGACTCGGCCCGCGGCATGCTCCGCTTCGCCTCCGATCTCACGTTCGATTCCGGATCCGACGTCGTGAAGTCGGAGGCCGCCGAGGCCCTCCGAGCCTTGGCGCAGATCCTCAACTCTGCGTCCGCCACCGCGTATGAAGTAGTGATCGAAGGCCACACCGACAGCCAGCGCATCAGCGCCAACACCGGCAAACGCCACCCCACCAACCGCCACCTTTCGGTCCACCGCTCGATATCGGTCATCAACGAACTCGCCAATATGGGCGTCAACCCCGGCCGCCTCATGGCCGCCGGATGGGGCGAGTTCCACCCCACCGTCCAGAACTCCGGCTCCGGCAACACCCCGCAGAACCGCCGCGTCGAGATCTTCCTCGCCAAGGCCCGGGGCAACACCGATTACCTCCCCGCCGATGCCGCGGACATCACCCGGACCGGCCCTACCACGGCCAACCCGGATAACAGACGCCCACCGACCCGTCAGCCAGACATCAGCAAGTAATCAGCGGTCGCACCCGGCTGGAATTCGTCCGCGCCCCGAACATCTCCGCGGCGTCCACCGTTCCAGCATCGAGCCGTCGCGAGTCCGATGAACATGTCAAAACGCAAGGCCGACCGCAAACCCCGTTTCAGGGGTTTGTGGTCGGCCTCGCAGAGACAAACGTTTTTTTCGACTTAACTTCAGCGGCGGCGGCGCCCACCCAACGCCAAGCCGGCGGCCAGGAGGCCGAGGGTCGAAGGCGCGGGGATCACGGCCAAGCCGTAGAGCGCACGAGAAAAATCACGTCGATCGAAATGGGGCAGTCCCGCATCACAAACACTTGCCACTCCGGGCGCGGAAAGACAAACATCATCCCTCCATCTTCCGCGATCGCCGCCCTTCCGCCCAAGCCCCGCTCGCGCCCCAGTTCATCGTCGGCAACTTCCAACTGCAAGGTCCGGCCGCCCACCATCACGGCCACTAGTCCCGCACGTCGCCCAGGCTCGTGTTCATGCTGCCATTCACGCTGTGCCACCCACGCCAGCGCTGCGGCCGCCAACACCAGCGTCACCGCCGCGTTTATCTGCTTCCCATATCTCACGTCGGCCCTCCTCATACCCATGCAAAAAAAGGCGCCATGACGCCACCTCGCGAGCGTAGCGATACGCATCCTTCGCCTGAACCCACGTCCGGATGGTGACGGATGGTGAGGGAGTGCTAAGAATAAACTCCCAGAACCAGTTCTCGAACCCGTAAAGTTCCGGCTGGCGATCGCTGAATGCTCCACGATCACACACTCCAGCGCCATGCAACACGGTCCCCGCCCGCAACTTCATCACACCCACCCCTGGTGGCACTTGCCCAACCGCTTTCAACCGCCCCTCTCCGACGGTGACGTCGATGGCCGTTCCAGCAGAGAGGTCCGCTGGGAGGATGTTCGCACGCGACTCGCGCGCGAATACGCATCGTTGCGTGATTCGTCGGCCCCGCCCGATGCAGCGCGGATGGAGATTCTCGCCACCTCCCTCCGTGAACGAAGGTCAGCGTGAAAAGCCCGGCTGCACTCATCCCGGCCACGTGCCCGCGCGGGGGTCGGAGCAGGCGTCGCAGCATCCGCCTTCGCATTTCCGTGGATCATCGGGGTGAACGCGCTCTCATTGGTATTTCTGCTCGTCGCTACCGCGGCAGTCTTCATCGCGATCCGCCGCTTTTCGCCCGCCGGAATCGCCGGGCGCATGGAGCGCCTCATGCACAGCGGACTCTGACCCGCGTGTCAATACCAGTGCGAAGTCACCCCGGATCACGCCACCCCGACGGGCCCTGCGCTGTGCCCGGAGTGCGGGTGCCCTTGGCCGCTCCTCCCACCCGCCCCGCCCGACGCCATCCGCGAGTAACCACTCCGGCTCTCCCCCTTTGAGAAAGGCCTCGAAAAGCCGCAACTCTCTTCGGGGCCTAACGGAACTTCCATTCGCCCGCCGGATACGCTGCCGCATCGCATCTACTGACAGCCCGAGGAGCACCCGCCCGTTGTCGTCACCCGAGCCAGATTCTCCACCCAGCGCACCCCACGACGCCTACGCAGCGATCCGCCACGCCAACTACCGCAACTTCGCTGCCGGCTTCCTCGTCTCCTCAATGGGCCTGCAAATGCTCGCCATGACCATCGGCTGGGAGATCAAACTCCGCACCGGTGATCCCCTCGCCGTCGGCCTCGTCGGCATCGCCCGTGCCCTCCCGGTCATCGCGCTGGCCCTCCCGGCAGGGCACCTGATCGATCGGTTCAACAAACGCAACGTTCTCATTGGCACCCAACTCGCGATGGGTGTTGTCATCGCG
>Ga0163144_10003367_pt1 | contig 36420 bp, 32 predicted proteins | sample OliLak19BULKMAT1_FD_123175 | JGI IMG/M metagenome (GOLD analysis project Ga0163144, IMG submission 123175) | Freshwater microbial mat bacterial communities from Lake Vanda, McMurdo Dry Valleys, Antarctica - Oligotrophic Lake LV.19.BULKMAT1 | ecosystem: Environmental > Aquatic > Freshwater >...
GCGATGTAGGCCTCGCGATCCACGCGGCGATCCAGGGGAACCTCGTGGGCTCCAAGATACGTCCTCACCACGCGCACCGGATGACCGAGCGCAGCGTCGGTGATCGCCTGAAGCGAGGCCTTCTCGGCCTCAATCGAAAGGCCATAGCCGCTCTTCACTTCGGCACTGGTGGTTCCCAGTGCCAGAAGGCGGTCGAGACGCGCCCGCACCAGTTGCGTGAGGTTGGGCAGGGAGACGGCACGAGTGGCGGTAACGGTTCGAACGATCCCGCCGCCCTGCGCCTTGATCTCTTCGTAGGTGGCGCCCGCGAGACGTGCGTGGATCTCCTCGTCCCGGTCTCCCGCGTAGGCGAGGTGAGTGTGAGCATCGACGAAGCCGGGAATCACCGCGGTGCCACCCGCCACGACCTCCACCGCGTTTGTCTCGATGCGGACCGCGGCGCCCAGATCGGCCTCGGGGCCAACGAACACAATCCGCCCGCGATGCGCGGCCACCGCGGCGTTGCGCAAGATGCCAATATCTCGAAGATCGGCGCCCAGGCGGGGCCGCGGGCCGCGGAGGGTCGCGAGCAGGCCGATGTCGCGGACCACCAGATCGGCGTGGGGAAGTTGATGACTCATGCTTGGGGTTCCTCTGATTCCCTGGATCTTCTCAGGAACGGCGGTCGCTGCGACTCGCTCAGTCGCGGTACCATGTCGGCGTATGCGCCGCTCGTTTCTGAACCGCCCAGTTTCCGTTCTAGGGCAGTCCCTGCCCATGGCCTGTCTGGCCCTGATCGTGTTCGTCGTTCTCGGCAGCGCCCTCAGCGTTTTCCTCGAGCGAGTGGGATTGAAGGGCCTCTCGCTGGCCATTCTGTCTCCCGCCCTCGTCACCAGCGGCGAGGTCTGGCGGATGCTGACCTGGGGATTCTTCGAACCGGACGGCCAGAACCTTATCTTCGGCGCCTTGATGCTGGCGATCTTCGGCCGGGACCTTGGCGGACTGTGGGGTGGTGCCCGTTATCTTGTGATCTGCGCGCTCGTGGTCGCGGGTACGGGGTTGTTGACCGTGGTGACGGGCCTCGGGTGGGGAGAGGTCCGGAGTTCGGACTACCTCTCGATCTGGCCCCTCGTCGATTCGCTGATCGTGGCCTGGGCCCTGCTCTTCCCCAGCCGGACCATCCTTTTCATGTTCATGCTGCCGATGGCGGGACGGAACCTGCTCTACATGACCCTGGGGATCACCGTCCTCTTCGCCATCATGCACGGTTTCGCGAACTTCGTGCCTCACCTTCTCGCCATGGGGCTGATGTACGCCTATATCCGCGGCGGGACCGCGGTAGCGGCCCAGCTGAAACTGAATCGGCTGTTGGCACCCAAGCGGCAGAACCCCGGCTTCAAGGTTTTCGAGGGCGGCGGGAACAAGGACGGCGGAAAAAACCCGAACGGCTCCGGCTGGGTGCACTAAACCTTCACCGGGCGAACGGGCAACCCTCAACGCCTCTTGGATACCCGCCGGGCGCTCGGCCGCTACCGCGATTTCACGCGAGAAATCGGTTTCTCCAGAAAGTCTGCGAGCCCAGACTTCGGCAACGAGGACAAGTCCTGGCACAAGAGCCAGCGAAGCGGCAAACCGCAGCCAGTTTTTGCGATTTGGTTTGAGGTCATCCAGCGTTGTGGCCACCCTGTAGGCTAGCAGTCTGTGGCGAAGGTCCCTCCGCGTCGAAAGCGGATCTTTTCCGCCATCTCGGCGTTGCCAAACCTCGAAATACTCCCGGTATTCCTGCGGTTTGTCGCCTTGATCTGACGAAAAATCTCTCGCTTTCGTTCGCGGTCGACTTTCACCACGGACTGCCAGGGGCGTGCGGTGCAACCGCCACTAAAGGCCGTCCTACGCCTTTCGTTCGCCGAAGATGGCGGTACCAACTCGGATGATCGTGGCTCCCTCTTCGATCGCCGCCTCGAAGTCGTGGCTCATTCCCATCGAAAGGTCCGATCCCTTCAGCAGGCCCTTCGTGACCGCCTGATCCCGCAAGGCACGGAGACGCGCGAAGTAGGGGCGAACCTCGTTCGGATCATCGAGAAAGGGCGGTATCGCCATCAAGCCTTCAACGAGGAGTCCCGAAACCGCGGTCAGCCTCTCGAGCGCCGGAAAAAGCTCGGACTCCGGCACCCCCGACTTCGTGGCTTCCCCGGCGAGATCCACCTGAACCAGAACCGGCATCACCCGACCCGACTCGTCCGCCACGCGACCGATACGCGCACCCAGGTCGGCGGAATCGACGGACTGGATGCGACAGACCGCAGCCATCGCCTTCCTGACCTTGTTCGATTGAAGGGCGCCGATCAACTCGAGTTTCAGCGGATCTTTATCGCCGATCAGTCGGGCCAGCAGGCCGCTCTTTTCCTCGGCCTCCTGAACCCGGTTCTCCCCGAACGATCTCTGCCCGGCGGCATAGGCCTGCTCGATGGCGGTGACCGGATGAAACTTGCTGACCGCGATCAGGGTGATCGTCGAAGGGTCTCGCCCCGCGCGCCGAGCGGCGTCCGCTATTCGGGCGCGGATGCCGCTAAGGCGGGCGGGGAGGTCCAAGAGGGAGAAGGTAAAACGGGGCTTGGAGGTGGTGCTACTTCTTCTTGAGGGCGGCGATGAGGCCGAGCGCGGTGGCCTTGTTCTGCTCGCTCTTCGGATCCATCGAGAGGTACTTCTCGAGGCGCGCCACACATTCGTCGGCCTTTCCCGCGTTAAGGGCGGCGGTGCCAAGGTAGTACTGAACCTCCACGTGGGTGGGGTCGGCCTTCTCGACCTTGGCGAAGGCTTCGGCGGCTTCCGCGTTCTTCCCACTGTTGAGAAGGGCGAGGCCCAAATTGAAGAGCTGACGCGGATCGGTGGAGCCCGCACCCGCGGACATCACCTCAACCGCCTTGTCCTTGAGGCCCTGGGCGGTATAGATATTCGAAAGCAGGACGCGAGCGTCGCTGTAATCGGCCTTCACTTCAAGCGCGCGCTGGAGACTGGCCTCGGCGGCCGGGTAGTCTTTCTTCTGGTACAAGGCGAAGGCCTTGTTGTAGTGGGCCTCGGCGAGCGACGGATTCTTCAGGATCATGGCATCGAAGGCGGCGATGGCGCCGTCATAGTCCGCAGCCTGGAGCAGGGCCACCGCGGCCCCGAAGGATTTCTGGATATCTTCCGCCCCGGATAGGGTCGCCGCCGCCGCTTTCGCCAAGACCAGCTTCACGTCGGGCAGGGCCGTGGCATCGCCCAGAGCCACGCGATACGGCGAGGCGAAGACCTGGAAGCCTTCCCTGGTGTAGGTGAACTTCCAGTTGCCGGGGCGCATGCCGATCTGCATGAACTCGCCCTTCTTGTTGGTCTTGGACTCGAACTTCAAGGTGACGCCGCCCTGGAACTCCATCACCACGGCCACGGCATCGAGTGGCGCGCCTTTGTCATCGAAAATTTTGCCGCGCACACCACCGGACTGGGCAGAGGCAAGGGAGGCTGAGACCAGCAGGGTCGCGAGGGCCAAAAAGGGACGCTTCATGATGATTGATTCTCCTGTTCGGTTCTTTGGACGAGAACGGGGTTAGTTTAGCCGGGCTTGTAGAGGATGGGGTCTTTCGCCCCCGCGCGCTCAAAGGCGCTCAAGCGCAGCCGGCAGCTCTCGCATTCCCCGCACGCCTCGTCGTTCGCTTCGTAGCACGACCAGGTGTGGGCAAACGGCACCTCGAGGGCCAGTCCGTGCCCGATGATCTCCGCCTTGCTCATGGCGATCACCGGGGTCTCTATCGAGATGCGGGTATCGCTCCTTGTGCCGAGCCGGATGGCCTCGGTGAAAGCGGCGAAGAACTCCGGGCGACAGTCGGGATAACCCGACGAGTCGGCCTCCACGGCTCCCACGAAAACCGCGCGCGCCCCAAGGACCTCGGCCCAACTCGTGGCGGCCGCGAGCAGGTGAGCGTTCCGGAAAGGGACGTAGGAGGTTGGAACCACGCCCTCTTCGGGCTCGCCGTGGCGAACCTCGATCGAGCGGTCGGTGAGGGAGCTGCCCCCGATCTGCCGAAGGGAAGTGAAATCCACCACGAGCCTGAGGTGGGGTGGAGCGCCGAAGTGGTTGGCGAGGAGTTCGTAGCAGGAGAGTTCGCGGGCTTCGGTCCGCTGGCCGTAGTTCGCGTGAAGGAGAGCGAGGTCGTGGGTTTGCCCGGCGAGGGCCGCAGTCACGGCAGAGTCCATGCCGCCCGAGAGGCAAACCACGGCGAGGGGCCTTCGTCCGGTCATTGAGCCACCGCCCCCGCGGGTTGAGGCAGTTCGGCCGACGCCTGGTTGTCGCGCTCAAACTTCGCGCGCGCCCAGTTGAAATAAGGAAGCGAAAGCGCGGACAGCACCGTGGCGGTTCCAAACGCCACGCTGAATCCGAACCGGTGAACGAGGACCCCGGAGAGGATCGAACCCGTGCCGATACCCACGTCGAAGGCAGCGAGAATTCCGCCAAACGCCCCGCCCCGGCTTCGCTCGCCCACTCGGCCCATGATGTAGGCGGTGAAGGCGGGGTGGCAGTTCCCGTAAGCGATGCCGAAGATCATGGCCGCCGCCACCATCATCCATTGGGTGGTGGAGAAAGACAGGAGGGCGAGGCCCACGGGGATCATGGAAACGAACCACTTGAACATCCGGGCATGCCCCAGCCGGTCTAGGAACGGGGACAGAATCGGGCGCGACAGGAACGTGGTGAGCGCCATCGTGGTGAGGAAGACTTCGCGCGGCGCAATCCCGCGAGCTTCGGCGGCGAGGGCCGCGAACGAAGTGACTGCGCCGAAGGCAAAGGAATACAAGAAGAGGGCAAGCGAGATGCGAAGCACGCTGAAATTGAGCGACGCGGTGAGTTCCCGCGTGGTCGGCCAGCCGGGGGTGCCCGAATGACTCTCATGAATCGACCAGGCGATGAACGCCATCACCACATTCATCGCGGCCACCGAGAGACACAGGGTGAGCCAGCCGTGTTTATAGATCGCGAAGCCCAGGCTCGGCGCAATCGTCACCGCGAGGAGGGAGGACATACCCCAGTAGCCAAGCCCTTCGGCGCGCCGGCTCGCGGGGATGACGCTCGTGGCATGGGCGGACGATGCGAGCAGAAGGCCCGACCAGAAGATCCCATGCAGGGTGACGAAGAAGAGTCGCGGGCCACTGGGCAGAAGGCCGTAGAGCAGCACGCAGACAATGATGGCGAAAGCACAGATCAGGAGCTGACGGCGGCGGCCGATGTGATCGGAAAGCGCTCCGGTGAAGAGCGCAGACAAGCCCGAGGAATACGTCAGCAGACCCAGGAAGAGGCCAGCGTCGGTCTCGGTGCCTCCTTCCGCAAGTACCTGGAAGGGCACCACGGGCAGCAGCATGAACAACGACACGAACACCGTGAACGAAAACGCCCACATGGCCAGGAAGGGGCCGGTGAAAAGAGGCGCTTTGGCAGCGGGGGTGCTCATACGAAGCAAGCCGCGAACGTTAGTCGAAAATGGTCTGTAACGCTTCGTCGAGGGAGCGGACGGCGTGGACCTTGAGCGATGAGGGGAAATCGGTAGCCGGAATGATGCCTCCGGCGGCCGGGATGACGCATCGTTCGAAACCCATCTGCGCCACTTCGCGCAGGCGCAGTGCCGCCTGGCCCGCCGATCTCAATTCGCCGCCCAGGCCGATCTCGCCGAACATCGCGACCTTCTCCGGCACCGCCTTGTTGGTGAACGACGATATGACCGCGGCCGCGATGCCAAGATCGACCGCGGGCTCTTCCACCTCAAGCCCGCCCACCACGCTCACATGAACGTCCTGATCGGCGAGCGGGTAACCTGCGCGCTTTTCGAGCACGGCGAGCAGCAGCGAAGTGCGATCGCGGTCGAGGCCCAAGGCCATGCGCCGCGGCGAGCCGAAAGACGCGCTGGTCACCAGGGCCTGAACTTCGACCAGCATGGTGCGGGTGCCTTCGACCGTGGCCACCACGGATGATCCCGGCGACCCCGGCAGACGTTCGGAGAGGAACAAGGCCGAAGGGTTCGAGACCGGTATCAGACCGGCGCCGGTCATCTCGAAGACACCCAGTTCGCTGACCGAACCAAAACGGTTCTTCACCGCACGGACCACGCGATGGTGGTGGTTTTTCTGGCCCTCGAAGTAGAGGACGGTGTCGACGATGTGTTCAAGCGACTTGGGACCGGCGAGCGACCCGTCCTTAGTGACGTGGCCGATGATGAAGGTGGTGATGCCCCGGGCCTTGGCCAGGAAGAGAAGCTGGGTCGCGACCTCGCGCACCTGCGAAATCGAGCCGGGCGCGGAGGCGAACTTCGACGAATAGATGGTCTGAACGGAGTCGATGACCAGCGACTGCGGCTTCAGCACATCGACCTGATCGAGGACGTTCTCGAGCGACGTCTCGGACATCAGGAAGAGGGCACCGCCCGCAAGGCCAAGCCGGTCGCCGCGCAGCTTGATCTGCCGTTCGGATTCTTCGCCGGAGACGTAGAGCACCGCCCCGCCGGTGCGGGCGAGGAGTTGCGCCACCTGAAGAAGAAGCGTGCTTTTGCCGATGCCGGGCTCGCCACCGATCAGGACCAGCGACCCGGGTACCACTCCTCCGCCCAGCACGCGATCGAACTCGCCAATGCCCGAGGGGAAACGCGGCGCGTCGCCCGCATCGACCATGTCGTAGGGCTTGGGGCGGGCCAGGGTTTCGGAAAGTACGCGCTGCTGCTTGGCGGCTTTGGCGCTTTGGATTTCTTCGCGCTCTTCGACGAAGGTGTTCCAGTCGCCGCATTCGGGACAGCGGCCCAGCCACTTGGAGCTTTGAAAGCCGCAGGCCTGGCACGCGAAGACGGATCTGAATTTGGTCACTTAGGTCAGAGAATCCGATCCACAAATTGTTGAGCACTGAGGACTTCGATCCCGTGAGGGGCGACTTGCCGGAAGTTCTTGAGGTTGCCGGTCACCAGGACCCCGCAGCGGCTACTGGCCGCGACCTGCGCCAGATGGGCGTCGTAGACGAGTCCGCCAACTATGTCGGAGCCGCCCAGTCCCCGCATCCAGACGGTCGCAACGTCGACCGGCAGATCACAGACCGAAACCCGGTCGAAGACGTGTTCTTCAAGCAGCGCCACCGCGGCTTCCGCGGAAAGCCGGTATTCCGGAGGAAGCCGGGTCATCACCGAGAAGAACTCGAGACAGCAGTGCCTGGCGGTCACGCACGACCGCAAGCGGCGCGCCTTGAGCGCCTCGATGATGGAACGGCACGCGGGATCGGGTGAGGGGTCGAGCAGGCCCGACACGAAGATGCTGGTATCGAGGAAGACTTTCTTCAAAGCGGCCAGCGGTCTCTCTCGGCGCGGATCAGTTTGACCACGTCGATCTTCGGCGGATTCTTCGTTTGCGCCCGCACGACGGTGACCCCCGAGACCTTCACCAGCCGGGGAGGCGGAACCGGGCGGGAGATGGTGATATCGCCCGCCTCGCTGACCCGCACATCGATCTCGACCCCCGGAGTCAGGCCGGCCCTCTCCCGGATGGCCACCGGGATGACCACTCGCCCCGCTTTGTCGATGGTCGTCTTCATGCCATGACTCTACCATTTTGATACCATTCCAATGGTTCACCGGAAGTTCCGCACGGGAATGTCGGGCAAGGTTTGCCCGGGCTCTTCGTTGATGAGGCTCACGTTCATGGCCCGCACGGTTATTCCCTCTTTCGATTGAAGGACGCCGTCGATCCTGAGCAGAGGGGCGTTTGTGAGCAATTCCCGGAAGCGGTCGAACTGATCGGGGCGCACGATAATGTTGGCGAGGCCGGTTTCGTCTTCAAGCGTGAGGAAAAGGAAGCCCTTGGCCGTGCCCGGACGTTGACGGCAGATAACCGCGCCGGCCACGCGAACGAAGTCGCCATCGCGTTGGCGGGGAAGGTCTATGGCGCGCAGGACCTTTGCTTCCTTGAGTCGGTCTCGGAAACGGGCAACCGGGTGCGGGCCGATGGTGAGGTCGGTGCCCAGGATGTCGGCGCGGAGGCGGTCGAGGGTGGACATCTCGGGAAGGGGGGAGGTTGGTGCCGTCATTGCGAAGAGGCCGTCGTTGGGGGGCCGACGAAGCAACCCCGTCCTGCAACTACCAACTTGTTCCGACCTGTCTTGCCGGGTAGTTGGGAATTGGGGGTTGCTTCGTCGGTCGGCTTCTCGATGGCCTCCTGCTGAGAAACCCGTTGAAGAACGCCCCTTTTCACGCGCTTTCTGGTCGGTCCCTTCGACCGGATCCCCTTCGTCGGACTCAGGGACCGTTGGTTCCTTCCAAACGTCACGGCCGAAGGCGGTCGCAGCTCGCAATGACGAGCGGTTCAATTGGCTTGATGGTTGTTCGAACAGCGGGCCGGGGGAGCGGCCCAGGGCAGCCACTTGCCACAAGGCGTCGCGGCGCGTTCGGTCGAAAGCCGCGAAGGCGCCGATGGAGGCGAGGCGTTCGAGTTCGTCGGCGTGGAGTTTCGTGCGGCGGGCGAAGTCTTCGATCGACGCAAAGGGTCTTCGCGCGCGTTCCTCAGCGACCGCCGCCGCTGCGGGGGCGCGGAGGCCCGAGACGTAGTTGAGCCCCAATCGAAGAGGGGTTTTCGTCGAGGCGAGAGGGTACGCTTCGCCGCAACCCCCTCGCGATTCCAATGTGCAGACCACATCGCTTTTCGTCACGTCCACCGGAAGGAACCTCACCCCGTGACGCTGGGCGTCTTTCACCAGGGTCATCGGGTGATAGAAGCCCATCGGCTGATTGTTGAGGAGCGCGCAGACGAACGCGGCGTGATGATGAGCGCGCAGGTACGCGCTCGCATATGCGATGAGCGCGAAGCTCGCGGCGTGGGACTCGGGGAATCCGTAGAGCGCAAAAGACGCGATCGACTTCACGATCTGATCCTGGGCAACGCCATCGATGCCGTTCTTCCCCATCCCCGCCCGCAGCTTGGCCTCGATTTCGGCCATCCGTTTTTCCGACCGCTTGAAGCCCATGGCCCGCCGAAGCTCTTCGGCTTCGCCCCCGGTAAAGCCCGCAACCGTCATGGCCATGCGCAGCAGTTGCTCCTGGAACAAAGGCACGCCCAGCGTCCGTTTCAAGATGGGCTCGAGCGAAGGATGCGCGTACTCCACCGGCTTGCGGCCCGCGCGACGATCAAGATAGGGATGCACCATCTGACCCACGATGGGGCCGGGGCGGATGATGGCCACTTCGACCACGAGATCATAGAAATGATCGGGTTTCATCCGCGGCAGAGTCGCCATTTGCGCCCGGCTCTCGATCTGAAACACGCCCACGGTATCGGCGGCGCGAATCTGCGCGTAGGTCTTCGGGTCGTTCTCGGGGAGGTGCGCGATGTCGATCTCGACGCCCGTGTCAGAGAGGATCGAAATGCAGTCTTGCAATGCCGCCATCATGCCCAGGCCAAGCAGGTCGACCTTGATGATGCCGAGATCGGCGCAGTCTTCTTTATCCCATTGGACGATGGTGCGGCCCGGCATCGACGCGGGCTGAAGCGGCACCACTTCATCGAGCCGGCCCTGGGCCACGATCATGCCCCCCGAGTGCTGGCCGAGATGACGCGGCAGGTCCTGGATGTCGTGGAAGAGGCGGGCGAAGACCTTCAGCCGAAGATCGCTGCGATCGACACCCGCTCGCTCCAGGCGAGCATCGAAGGTGTCCTTCGTGTCGTGCCACTCAAACCGCCGCATCTGCCGCGAGACGTTCTCGACCACGTCATCCGGCAGATCGAGGACTTTGCCGATCTCCCGGGCTGCGCTTTTCTCACGATAGGTGATGACGTTCGCGGTCATGGCCGCGCCGTGGGGACCGTACTTCGCATAAACGTGCTGGATGACCTTCTCGCGACGGTCGCCTGAAGGCAGGTCGATGTCGATGTCGGGCCACTCGCCGCGCTCTTCGGACAAAAACCGCTCGAAGAGCAAATCCATCCCCACCGGATCGACCGCGGTGATGCCGAGGCTATAGCAGACCGCACTGTTCGCCGCCGAACCCCGCCCCTGGGCGAGGATGCCTTCGGCCTTGCAGAACTGCATGAGGTCCCACACGATGAGGAAGTAGCCGGCCAGGCCGAGCTTCGCGATGACGTTCAGCTCCTTCTCGATCTGCGCACGCGCCCGATCGTGATATGGGCGGTAGCGGTTGCGCGCCCCCGCTTCGGTGATCACGCGCAGGAACGAGTCGTTCGTCTCCCCTTGGGGCAGCGGATAGTCGGGAAAGCGATAGCCGAGATCGTCAAGGGTGAAACGCAGGCGGTCGGACAAGGCCTCGGTGTTTCGAAGGACATCGGGACGATCAGCGAAGAGAGACTGCATGTCCGAGGGGCGCTTCAAGTGACGCTCGGCGTTTTCGGAGAGCAGACGGCCCGCGCGGGACAAGGTGGTGTGATGACGCAAACAGGTGAAGACATCGACGAGCCGCCGGCCCGGAGGTTTCGCATGAAGCACGCCGTTCGTGGCAATCGCGCGAAGGCCGCGAGCCTCGGCCAGATCGAGAAGATCCAGAGCGTCCCGATGGCCCTCCCGCGTGAGGTGGCGTTGTATCTCGACGAACGTCCGCTCTTTGCCGAAAAGCGGGATCAGCGCATCGATTGTGGAAACGTCGGAAGACACGGCGACAAGACCCGAGAGACCTTCGGGTATGCCAAAGCCCTCACCCAAGCCGCCGGTCGGTGGGCCTTTTCGCACTACCCCCCGGGCTCGCGCGGTAAGAAGCCGGCTGAGGTTGCGATACCCTTTCTGGTTTTCCACCAGAAGGGTGACCACGCGGTCTTCATCCGGAGAAGCCGCGGGCAAAGAAACCCCCGCGCCCACGATGGGCCGGATACCGGCCTTCTTCGCGGCCTGGAAGAATCTGGGCGCACCGGCAAGGGCATCGCGATCGGCAAGGCCCACTGCCTCGTAACCCATCCGAGCGGCCTGGGCGACAAGATCCTCGGGGCTTGAAGAACCCCTCAGAAAGGAAAAAGCGGAGGACGCAAGAAGCTCGGAGTACATTCGCCCTATTTTCGCCTGACAATTGCAGGGCCGGGGTCCGGTTCGCGAATGTTCTCGACAAAAATTCCTGCGCAAGCCCGGTTGACAGAAGGTTCGGCGGGCTTGCTACACTTCCTTCGCCCTTCTCCTCCATTTATTAAAGGCTGAGCGAAAGTTTCCCGACAGATAGCCAATCGATGAGTGTCTTCAACAAGGTCGTCAGCCGGGTTCGGGATTTCTTTCTGGAGCCCGAGCCGCCGACACGCGCCTTCAAGGCCACCGGTTCGACGAATGATGGGTCATCGCTCAAGTCCGAGCGGTCGGATGCTTTCGAATGGGAGCCGCCGGATCGGGCGCGCAGCCAGAGCAAGCCCGCCGATGCCGCTCCTGCCGCGGCCTGGAATGCCGACCCTGGGTCGGAGTCCACCCGAAACGCTCCCTTCTCACCGCGGAACTATTCGACTGAAGAACTTCAGAGGAGTTCGGTTCTCGACATCGTGGCCGCGGTTGACGCCCGTGGCAAGGCAGCCGTGGCTCGCCCGGCTCCGTCCAAAACCGGCAACCTACGGGTCCCGAAAGAGCTTCTCGATGAGCTGGCGAAAGCCATGCCCGCGGCGGCGGCGGGCGTAAAGCCAGAGCCACCCACTCCACCTCCCACGTCGGCTCCAACACCCTCGGCCAAAGAGCCCGTCCGTGAGCCAAGGCCGGCCCCGGTTCGGGCACGGACGCTCACCCCGGATGAGGCCCGCGCACTCGGCGCGAGGTTGAGCCCGCAACAGGCGAAGACGCTCGGCCGCAAGCCCCCTTCCGTGGAAGGCGGCGAGACCACGCCGCTTATGGTCGGAGAGATTCCCCGACCCCCGGCGCCTGAAGGTCTCGGATTCGCATCCATGCTTCGTGAGGCCGCGCAAAAAGTCAGCGAGACCGAGGCACCCTCTGCGAGCACGGAACAATCAGCAAACGCAGCGCCGGCACCGCCTCCGCCACCCGCGGAGTCTCCGATCGCCGAGAGCCCATCCGGTCGTTCGGCCTCCAATCTGCGAAGCCTGGCCGGAATCGAAATGGCCCCGCCTCCGTTTGCCCTGCACCGCGACAACGTCACTTCAAGCATCGAGCGACGGGCCCTTTTGGACCACACTCGAACCGGCGAAATGGACCGTCCGGGATTGATCCGAGCGCAGACGGGGCCGGTTGAAATGCCCGCCGCCCCCAATCTGGCCGAAGAACCCGAACGTGAGATCGAGGGGGTCAACACGGGAGAAATCGACCGCGGATTGATTGCGGAGATCTCTGCCTCGCTCCGCGTAGCGCCTCCTGCGGCCCCCGCGGCTTCCATAGCGCCCGCAGCCCCCGCCGCTTCCATACCAAAGGAACCGCGCGCAACCGGGCCGCTCTCGGCTCTGGTCGCCGACTTTGTCCCTTCACCCGAAGTGCAGGTGGTAGAACCTCTATCCCCGCCACCCGCGGAACCTCCACCGGCCGAGGCAATGCCCGCCCCCCAAGCCCCACCCACCCACGAGGCTCTCTTGAACGAATCCGGCCCCATCGGCTCTGTCAGCTCACTGGCCCTCGGCACCGCCCTCTCTACAAACATCACCACCGTGGATGCGGCTCCACACCCGACCCCTGAACCCATCTCCCTCGATCCCACCGTGGTCCGCGAGATCTACCGGCTCATGTACATGTCGCGGCGGATCGACGACAAGGAAATCACCCTCAAGCGTCAGAACAAGATCTACTTTCAGATCAGCGGGGCCGGCCACGAAGCGATTCTGGTGGCGGCAGGCATGGCCTTGCGTCCCGGCTACGACTGGTTCTATCCCTACTATCGCGACCGCGCGCTGATGCTCACCCTGGGCATGACCCCCTCCGAGATGCTCATGGGTTCGGTGGGTGCGAAGGACGACCCCAACTCCGGCGGGCGGCAGATGCCCTCGCACTGGGGCCATAAGGGACTGAACGTGGTGAGCCAGTCGTCTCCGGTCGGCACCCAGTTTCTTCAGGCCGTGGGTTGCGCCGAGGCCGGCCTCTTCATGTTGAAGACGGGGGCGGCGGCCACGTTCAAACACGACGAAGTGGTCTTCGTGAGCACCGGCGACGGCACAACTTCGGAAGGCGAGTTCTGGGAAAGCCTCAACACTGCTTGCAACCTCAAGCTCCCTGTGGTGTACCTGGTCGAAGACAACGGTTACGCGATCTCGGTGCCCATCGAGGTCCAGACCGCGGGGGGCAGCATCAGCAAGCTGGTGCGTTCGTTCCCCGATCTGCTCGTGCTTGAGGTCGACGGTTGCGACCCCATCGCCAGCCTGCAAACAATGGGCGAGGCCGTCCGGTACTGTCGCATGCGGCGGGGACCTGCGCTCGTTCATGCCAAGGTCATAAGGCCCTACTCTCACTCGCTTTCAGACGACGAGTCCCTTTACCGGCCCGCTTCGGAACGGAAGGCCGAAGTCGAACGCGATCCTCTGACCTCTTTCCCGGCCCGGATCATCGCCGCGGACCTGATGACCGACGCCGAACTCGCCAAGGTCCGGGCCGATGTCGATCGCGAGATCGAAGGAGCCACCGACCGCGCCCTCGAGGCCCCGACGCCGGCGGCGGATAGCGCCACCTGGTGGATCTACTCTTCTCTCGATCCCGGTTCGCGTGAGTTCGATTCGCCTCCCGAGTACGGGAGCGCGCCCAACCCGAACAAGACGATGGTCGATCTGCTGAACGCCGCCCACGTCGACGAAATGGCGCGCGACCCGAAGATCGTGGTCTTCGGCGAGGATGTGGCCGACTGCTCGCGCGAAGAGAACCTCGAAAAGGTGAAAGGTAAAGGGGGCGTCTTCAAGGTCACCCACAACCTTCAGCGCAAGTACGGCTCGGACCGGGTCTTCAATTCGCCGCTCGCCGAGGCCAATATCGTGGGTCGGGCCATCGGCATGGCCACTCGCGGTCTCAAGCCGGTGGTGGAGATTCAGTTCTTCGACTACATCTGGCCGGCCTACCACCAGATCCGCAACGAACTCGCCCTGATGCGCTGGCGCTCGTCGGGCAATTTCAAATGCCCGGTGGTCATCCGCGTCACCTACGGCGGGTACTTGCAGGGCGGTGCGGTGTACCACTCGCAGTGCGGCGAGGTGCTCTTCACTCATATCCCCGGACTCCGGGTGGTGATCCCAAGCAACGCCGAAGACGCGAACGGGCTTTTGCGCACCGCCATTCGCTGCGACGATCCCGTTATTTTCCTCGAGCACAAACATCTCTATCGCCAGACCTACAACAAGGGTTCCTACCCTGGACCGAATCACATGATTCCGTTCGGCAAGGCTCGAGTGGTCCGGGAAGGTGAGCACGCGACCATCGTCACCTTCGGAGCGCTGGTGCAAAGAGCGGTAGCGGCGGCGCGCGACCTGGAGGAGGAAGGGGTCTCGGTCGAGATCCTCGACCTGCGTTCTCTGAACCCGTACGACATGGACTCGATCCAGGCGAGCGTCCGGAAGACCGGCCGCGTGCTGGTGGCGCACGAAGACCAGATTTCCTTCGGCTACGGCGCCGAGATCGCGGCGAAGATCGCGGACGAGTTGTTCTCGTATCTCGATGCTCCCGTGCGGCGCCTGGGCGCGCTCGATTGTTTCGTCGGCTATCACCCCGCTCTCGAGAATGCGACGCTGCCCCAGGTCGCCAACATCAAGGAGGCGATTCGGCGCCTCGTCGAGTTTTAGGCTCTACGTGAACGGTCGGCATCGTGCGGGGCGACACGCGATCGCCGTTCTTTCCGTTGTCGCAGCGCTTCCCTTCACCTTCGCGTTCGCCTTGGCCGGTCAGGGCTCGACCACGACGACGACGACGGCGGCTCCCTTCGCGGTGGTTCTCGGAACCGCCCAGGACGGTGGGTTGCCACAGATCGGGGGGGTCGCTCCCGAGGATGTGGCGGCGCGTGTAGATCCGGATCGCCGACGGCTGGTCGCTTCCCTTCTCATCGTCGACCCTCGGTCGGGTGAGCGCTTCCTGATCGACGCGACCCCCGACCTGCCCGCCCAGACCGAAATCGCCGATCGGATCGCGCCCCGGTCGAAATCGGTTTCGCGGCCACCGCTCTTCGATGCGATCGCGCTGACCCACGCCCACGTCGGCCACTACGCGGGCCTCCTCCATCTGGGACGTGAGATCTACGGCGCTTCCTCACAGCGGGTCCTGGCCTCCGAACGTATGGCGGCCTTCCTTGAGAAGAACGGTCCGTGGGAATTGCTGGTGCGCTTGAAACACATCCGTCTCGAGCGTTTCCAGACCGGGGCTGTGGTGAAGCTCAATGACCGGATTTCAATCACCCCCATCGTGGTTCCCCATCGCGACGAGTACAGCGATACCCACGGCTTCATGGTTCGCGGTCCCTCCCGGTCGGTGCTATGGCTGCCCGACATCGACAAATGGGAGAAATGGGACCGGCACATCGAAGAAGTGATCGCGGCGGTGGATGTCGCGTACGTCGATGGGACGTTCTTCGATGAAACCGAGCTGGCCGGCCGCGCCATGTCCGAGGTTCCGCACCCCTTCATCGCCGAGTCGCTCACCCGATTCGCGCCGATGCCGGTCAATCAGCGCGCGAAGGTCGTGTTCATGCACCTGAACCACACGAACCCCGCGGCCACGATGAACTCAGCAGCCCAACAGGCGATCGAGAAGGCAGGCATGCGAGTCGCCCGGGAAGGCGAACGCCAGCCGCTGTAGAGCTCACGCCGGTGTCGCGGAGAGACGCACGCCAACGGCGCGTGCGACCTTGAGCACTGTGTCATAGCGAGGCTTGGCCCCCGGGGAGAGCGCCTTGTAGAGGCTCTCTCGCCCGAGGCCAGCGTCGGACGCAACCTTCGCCATGCCTCGCGCTTTCGCGATGTGCCCGAGGGCGCGCAGAAGTTCGGCGTCGTCTCCGTCCGCAAGGACGCGCGAGAGGTACTCGGCCGCGTCCGCCGGTCTTTCAGGTGCTCGGCCATGTCGAATGGCAAAGCCGGACTGCGCGGGTGGCCGTCGACATGGATCCGCGATGGCCCAGGGCAGGCTTCGCGCTCGCTACTGCGCCGGCTGGCCACTTGCGTTCTGTGCCGAAGAGCACGCCGTTGCCTGGGGAGCGCAAACATCAACCACTTCAGGGGCGTCCCCGGAACGCGTTCACCGTTGGGGGGCACTGACCCTGGTGGTCGCCCTGACGTTATTCCGGTCAAACCCGGGGCAGGGAGATAGCGACCGCGGGATTCGGTGGCCGGGAAAATTCGCGCGCAGTCAAGCCTTCCGCGGACTCTGGATGTTCCGCACCAGGCGCAGGATCATGCTTCTCGGAAGAATACGCGCGGCGCTTGCGCCGATGCGATTCTGCAATCCCGTGATAACCACACGTTTGTTTCCCCGCCAGGCGCGGTAACCCTCCTCGGCAACCGGCATCGACGGCATCACCGCCGATGCGTTCGCGAGGTTGGTCTTGCCGGTGCCGGCGCGCTCGCGAAAGCCGCTGGCGGTGGGGCCGGGACACAGACACGAGACGTGAACGCCCGTCCCGCGCGCTTCTTCCCAGAGAGCTTCGGAGAAAGAGAGGACGAAGGCCTTTGACGCGTAGTAGACGGCCATCAGTGGGCCAGGCTGGAACGCCGCGGTCGACGCGACGTTGAGGACGCCCCCGCGCCCGCGCCTCAGCATTTCGTCCCAGTAGATGTGGGTGAGTTCGACCAGAGCGCGCACATTCAGATCGATCATCCCGAGCGTCGTTTCAACCGGCGCGGCGGTGAGAGCGCCCGCGTGCCCGAAGCCCGCATTGTTGACGAGCACGTCCACCATGAGTCCGCGGCTCTTGATCTTCTCGGCGAGGTTTTTCCCGCCTCCGATCGCGGCAAGGTCGTTCGCAACGGCGGTGGCCTTGACTCCGAAGCCGTTCGCAAGACGCGTCGCCACTGCATTGAGCGCGTCCTCGGACCGCGCGGTAACGATGAGGTCGTATCCGTCGCGCGCGAAGCACTCCGCGAGGTCGACGCCGATGCCGCCCGACGCCCCCGTAACCAACACCGTCTGTCCCGACCCTTTTCGTCCGCTCATGGGTCGATCTTAAGCCTGCAGCAACTGCGGCCACCTCACGCCGCCCGATGGGCCGCCCGGCGCTTACGCGACCTCGGGGGAGGTCATTCCTTCCTGACCGCGGAACCTTTCCTCGCGGCGAGCGTCAATACTGGCAAGCGATCGTCCGCCTCTCTCGAGGATTGAGCATGGAAAACATCTGGCGGGATATTTAATACGGTGGACGCATGCTGCGGAAGTCGAAGGGCTTCACCGCCATCGCGGTGCTGACCCTGGCCCTCGGCATCGGCGCCAACATCGCGGTCTTCAGCGTGGTGAACGCGGTCCTGCTCAAACCCCTGCCCTACGAGAACCCCGATCGACTGGTGTTCCTCACCGAATGGTCCGAGCAGGTGCCGAACATGAGCTTTTCAGTGCGAACTTCAAGGACCTTCGCGATCAGAACCACGTCTTCGACGCCGTGTTCGGATCGAACAGCACCAGCCTCGTCCTCACCGGCGCGGGCGGTCAGGCCGAACGCGTGGATGTTTGTCAGGTGACGTCCGGCAGGTTCGACACGCTTCAGAAGACGCCCATCCTCGGCCGAGCCTTCACCATCGAGGAGGACAAGCCGGGCGCGCCCCACGTGATCCTGCTCGGCGAGGGCTTCTGGGAACGCCGCTTCGCACGCGATCCCGGCATCATCGGCCAGTCGCTGACCGTGAGCGGCGAGAGCTTCACCGTGGTCGGGGTGATACCGGGCTCATTCCATGCATCATGGAAGACCACCGACGCCTTCGCACCGCTCCGGTGGCTGGACGATAAGATCGGCGGTGAAAATCAGCGCGGCAATCACCCCGGCATCTACGTAGTCGGGCGGATGAAGAATCGGGTCACCGTCGCGCAGGCCCGCGACGACGTCAAGGCCCTGGCGAAGCGGCTCACCGAGGAACATCCGATGTCGAACGCGCGCCAGAGCATGACCGTGGCCCCATGCTCGACGCGGTGATAGGCGACTTGAAGCCGGCGATCCTGCGAGCCTGACCCCGGGGGTTCGGGAAGCCGTGCGCGGTCTCGGTCCCGACCTTCCGGTACACACGGTGCGCACCCTCAACGACGTGGTGGCGACCCAGATGGCGCCCCGACGCCTCGCGGTGAGGCTGATCAGCGTGTTCTCGATCCTGGCCCTGCTGCTCGCCGCCATCGGGATCTACGGCGTGATGTCCTACGCGGTCACCCTGCGCACCCAGGAGATCGGCATCCGCAGGGCCCTCGGCGCGAAGCGCGAAGCGCGACGACATCTCCCGCATGGTGCTTCGCTTCGGGGCGCGCATGTCGTTTATCGGCATTGCCGTGGGTCTCGTGGCCGCGGTCGGCCTCGCCCGCATGATGGCGGGCCTGCTCTTCCAGACGAGCGGTTCCCTTCGCGAACATTGCCCGGGAAGGCGCCGGCATCGGAGCGTCTTTGGCCATGCGGGTCGGGGCGCGTACCCTGAAAGCGTGAAGCTGACTGAGCCCCGTCCGTCGAAAAAGCGCCGTCGCAAGAGCGCGTTGCGGCCTTCCGACTGGGCGACGTGGTCGGACGAGCGCCTTCTCGAGACACGCATGTGCGACCTCGGCCTGCGTATCGAGGGCACGGCCCTCGAAGGCCGGGTGAAGGCCTTGTACGCGGACCTGGAATCGCGCGGTCTTCGCTTTCGCCCGCATGTCTGGCTCTCCGACGAATGGTTCTGTCCCGACGGTGTTCCGGGAATCGCCATCCCTTTCTATCTGGCCGATCCACGCCTCATGCGTCTGGAGCGCGCGCAAATGTTGGACGTCGAAGGCGGCACGCCCGAGTGGTGCCTGCAAATCCTGCGACATGAAGCCGGCCATGCCATAGAGAATGCCTACGCGTTGAGGCGACGGCCCGGGCGCGTCCAGGCGTTCGGCAAGACCAGCGAGCCCTATCCGGATCACTACACGCCGCGGCCGTACAGCAAGCGCTTCGTGGTTCATCTCGACGCCTGGTACGCGCAGGCGCATCCGGACGAGGACTTCGCGGAGACCTTCGCCGTGTGGCTGGATCGCGACACCCACTGGCGCAGGGAATACAAAGGCTGGCCGGCGCTGCGCAAACTCGAGTACGTCGAAAGCGTGATGCAGGAAGTCGGGCGCCGGACGCCAGTGATCAGGACCGAGCGCACCATCACACCTCTTTCCGGCCTGAAGCGAACTCTGCGCGAACACTACGAAGCGCGGCGCGCCCACTATGGCGTCGAACATCCATCGTTCCACGATGCCGGACTCAGGCGGCTCTTCAGTTCCCCCGCGAGGGCAGGCGCGCGCAGCGTCAAGGCCGAGCAGGTCATCCACGAACTGGGCAAGGAAGCTCAGCGCACGGTCGCTCGCTGGACGGGCGCCTATCAATACGTGATTCAGACGGTGGTGGAGGCGATGGCGGCGCGCTGTCGTCACCTCGAGCTTCGCTCGACCCTTCCCCGCGAACGCGCCCGTCTGGAATTCACGACGTTACTCACGGTGGCCACCATGAAACACCTCCACAGCGGACGACATCGGGTGGCGCTATGAAAGCCGCGAAAGCCACGAAGGCGCTGCGTCCCTTGCGCGTGCTGGTTCTCGTACAGGAAGGCTTGATCCCGCCGGACGAAGCAACGCCCGACGAAGTGATGGCAGCCGAGTGGAAGATGGAGTACGGCATCATCAAGACGCTGCGCTCGCTGGGTCACACCGCCATTCCGCTGGCGCTGGGCAGCGACCTTGGGGTCATTCGCAAGGCCATGGACGCGGAGAAACCTCAGATCGCCTTCAACTGCCTGGAAGGCTTTGACGAAGTCGCGACGTGGGACGCGAACGTGGTCGCGTATCTCGAGATGCTGAAGCTGCCGTACACCGGCTGCAACTCTCGCGGTCTGATGCTGGGGCGTGACAAGTCGCTTTCGAAGACGCTCCTTTCGTACCACCGCATCCCCGTTCCGCGCTTTGTGATTGTTCCGCGTGGCCAAAAAGTGAAGCGACCGGCGCGGCTGACCTTTCCGCTGTTCGTGAAGTCGCTGACGTTGGACGCGTCGATTGGAATCTCTCAAGCCTCCGTGGTCGAGACCGACGCGAAGCTGCAGGAGCGCGTGTCCTTCATCCACGAATCCATCGGCACGGATGCGCTGGTCGAGCAGTACATCGAGGGCCGTGAGCTTTACGTGGGCGTACTGGGCAATCGGAGGCCGGAAGCGCTGCCGGTGTGGGAACTGTCCTTCGCAAAGATGCCGGAGGAGACGCGTCACATCGCGACCGAGCGCCTGAAGTGGAGTCTGGCTTATCAGAAAAAGCACGGCATCGATAGTGGCGCTGCGGATCTTGAGCCGGCGGCGGCCGGCGCGATGCAAGAGCTGTGCAAGCGCTCCTACAAGATCCTGATGATGTCGGGCTGCGCGCGCGTCGACCTGCGGCTGTCAGCGCAGGGCCGGGCCTACGTGATCGAGGCGAATCCCAATCCTCAGCTTTCGCCGGATGAAGACTTCGCGCAATCGTCGCTGGCCGCCGGCCTGAAGTATCCCGAGCTGATTCAGCGATTGCTCAGTCTCGGACTGCGTTGGGAGACCCATCGCGACTAACAGCCCGTGACGAAAGTCTGCCGACATTCGCGTGCGAAGCCTGCCCTTGGCCACCGCGAAGCCTCCCCTTTGGGGGACTGCATCCCGCCTGGGCTTCTTCGCTCAGCAGCCCGAACATTCCCGATATTCGACCTTTCGCTCCGCCCTCAGCGCGACTCGAGATAGATGGCCTGGGGGATGGAGGTGAGACCTGGGACCATGGCGCGAAAACGCAGGACGCGGGCCGGTGACCCTGGCGAAAGGTCGGTCTCCGCGAGCAGGGTCACCTTGGCGTCCGGCGTGTGGCGCAGGATCGTAGGGTTCGAATCGACAAGGCCGAGCCCATCCCAGTATCGGCTGATGGCCGCCGTGGCGAGGCTCGCGAACAGGACTCGTACCCGTCGCGGGTCGCGGTCGGCATTGTCATGCGTGAGGGCGATGGTGATGTCATAAACGTTCCCGTACATTCCCACGGACTCCCGCGCACTGTCGTCGTAGGAGAGAAGGGCGGGGAAAGCCTGGGTTTGGGACGCTCCCGAGCCCGTGGCGGTGTTGACCCAGAAGCCGGCCCGGCGCTCGCCGCGCGGCACCAGCGCGTGGATGGTCCCTTCCCAGGTGTCGTTCGCATACACCCCCGCCTCCCGCCCGAACGGCGGCGGAGGGTTGCCCGAGCGCGCGATATCACCGGGCGCATCCACCGCAAGGGCGGTGGCGAGCTCGCCTGGAGTCGTGCCATCGGTGACGATGACCGCGGCGTTCAACGAGCCGGTCACCCGCAGACCGAAACGGCCGTCCACCTCGGCTCCCGGGTTGACGGACTTGGACCAGAGAGCTCGGAGTTCTTGCGGCCCCAACCGCACGTCATTGACGCGAGTCGTGTGCTGGCCCTGGATCCATTCCGCGGAGACGCGATAGTCCGGGCTCACCCCCAGTCCCAGCCCCCCGGTTTCGGTCTGGTTGTATCCCGATCCGAAGAAGGAGAGGGTGGCTTCGCTGCTGCCGTTGTTTTGGACCACGATCGAGATGGTCTTTGCCGTGGCCGCCCTATTGAGGTGGTGGATGTAGAAGCCGCTCGATCCCGCCAGGGACAGACGGCCGCCTCCGCGGGCGGAAGAGGGATTGAACGTGCCGAAGAGCACGCCGTTACCGATGAACACCTCAGGGTTGTTACTGACCAGGACCGGGCCTCCCGTCCCTCCGCCGGGCAGGGGCTTCAGCGCCGAGCGTGGCGGCAGGCTGGCTGAATCCACCAGACCCTCTTCCCATTCCAAGGATTGGAGGTTGACGGGCACGGAGACGACCGGCACTGATTGCGGAGTGGACGTCGCGGTCACCTCCGGCGCCATCTCCGTGCCTCCACCTCCGCAACCGCACAGGTTCGCCAGTCCGAGCAGAAGACCGGCCAAACGCCTTCGCTCGCTCGAACTGCCGGACGGGGAGGGGGCTTCGCGCATGGGGCACCTGGTGGCGTCCCTCAATCGTAGCAGGAGGTTCACCCTTGGGTCGGCGCCGGACTTGGGCGCAAACGGGTCAAGGCGGGGGTCAGTTCCTCGTGACCTTCTTTTCCTTACTTCGCGGGCAAGTGGTGAGGAACTTTCCGCAGCTTCGTCAGGTCGTATCCCTGCTCGGTGACTTTGTCCAGCAACTTCTGGTAGTCGGCTTCGGGAATCTCCGGCGTCCGGGCCATGATCCACACATAGTCGCGTTTGTTCCTACTGATGATGGTCTGGGAATAGTCGTCGTTCAGATGGGTGATCAGGAACTCGGATTTGAACGGCCAGATGAATCGCATGCCCCAGGTCGAGTTATTCACCTTATCCTGCACGAACCCGCGCGGCTTGTACCGCTTGGCTGGTCCGTCAAATGCGCCTTTGTTGAAGGTGAAGACCGTCGCGATCGTGCCATTGGAATCGAGTCGGTAGGTCTCGATCGCGTTGAAGGCCTCCTTTTCGATGGAAGTCGGGATGGCGGCGATGACGTACCAGGGACCCATGAAACGTGGAAGGTCCACCTTCTCGACGGTCTTGAGGCGCGGGCGATCGGCGGCGTCCGCAGCGAGCGGGATCAGCCAGAGCAGGAGCACAAGCGTTCTGATTTTCATCGCCGGTGAGTATAGCCAAGGGGCGCCGCGGGTCTTGGTGACCAGAGTGGATGCGGGACATCACAGTCGCGTGGCATAGGGTTTAACCCTCGACGTAACTCACCTGCCGCCCACCCGTAATTGTGGAGGTCTCAAAATTGAAAAAGCTCACGACACTGATCCTGGTGGTACTCCTTGCGTCCTCGGCCTTTGCCGACAAACAGAAGCAGAACGGAAAAGGAAAGGGCAAGGGCAACGACAAGGGAAATGACGCCAACGTCACGGTGGTCTTTGGCGCCAACGACCGCGACGCCGCGCGTTCCTACTTCACAAAGCAGTACGGGAAGGGCAACTGTCCCCCTGGCCTGGCGAAGAAGAACAACGGTTGCCTGCCGCCCGGACAGGCAAAAAAGCGCTACCTGGTGGGTCAGACTCTGCCCCGCAACGTCGTCTATGTGGAAGCGCCCTCGGATCTGGTGGTAAGGCTTACGCCCGTCTCCACAGGCTACAAGTACGTGGTCGTCGACGGCGACCTGATCAAACTCGCCATTGGGACGGGGCTGGTGGTGGACGCGATCGACGGCTTGTTTCGCTAACGAGAGGCTTTTTTCTCCGCTACTCGTCCGCCGAGCGGAGGAGGAGGAGGAGCGGCTGGGCCGAGGCCGCAACTCGGGCGGGGAGGGCGGTAGCCGCGATACCGACGAGCAGCACGGCGGCGAGGCAGGCGCACATTCGCGAGAAGGGCAGGGGACGCAGGAGGAGGCCGGCCGGGCCCAGCTTGCGCCAAGCCTCTCCTTCGGGGGACGAAGGCCTCCGCAGCCCGTAATGCGTGACCCGTTTCCCGGGGGTCTTCGTTCAAGGTCTGAAGCGGCAGGAGTCGTGTTGTAGGATTCGAGCAGTTCTAGATGCCATGAGCAAAGCCGAACTCCTCGCCCATATCGAAGGCCTTCCGGCCACGAAACTCGCCGAACTTGAGGCCATTGTCGCCGGAATGGCGGCCGAGACGTCCGCCAAAGGGACCACCTTGTGTCGCCAGGAGATTGATGCCCTTCGTCTCAGTCTCTTCGAGCGCTACGGGTACTTCGATTCGACGGCGGCGATTCGGGAACTTCGAGACGACGGTCCAAGATAGTTGCGCTACGTTCTCGACGCCAGCGTCGCGACCAAGTGGCTCCTTCCCGAGGTGGATTCCCCGGCGGCCCTCGTGGTGCTGGACGGCGCTCAGACGGGCCGTATCTCTCTCGTGGCACCCGCGCTCATCGGTTTGGAGTTCGGGCACGTCCTCGGAAATGAACTGCGGCGAGGGCGATGCGATTCCGCAACCGCTGACCGCCTCTGGTCGGCGTTTCGTAGCCTGCCAGTCACCCTCGTCTCCGCTCGCCTTCTGCAGGATCGTGCGTTTTTCCTTTCGGTCACTCAGAGAATCACGATCTACGATGCTGTCTACCTGGCGGTCGCTGAAGCAGAGCACGCCCCCCTGATTACGGCCGACCCGTCACTGATGGCCGCCATCGGCAGCTCCGATGGTCGGATCATTCACATGGGCGCAGTCAGCATTTAGCAGAAGGCCTGGCACGGGCAGGAAGATCGCGAACCGCGTGGGCCCCCGGGGCGAAGAAGTCGCGCCTGCGCGGCCCCCAGGCCGTCGCGCAAAATCCTCGAGCGCCCGCGGCGCGGTGGCGTTCAGAAGCGGAACAAAAGGCGAGTCTTGCCCGTACGCTTACGAACTCGGCGCCCGCGTTGGCGTCGAGCGCGGGGGCGACTACAAAGCGCTCGCTCACCTTGACCTCAACGCCCAGGCCGAGATGAACTCCGGCGCCCACACCGATGGCCCGGCGCCCACCACGACCGCCCGCGGTCATTGCGAATTGACCGGCGAACCGAAGGGCGTTGAGGTCGCAAACCGGCTTGCTGTCGTCCCCGTGGGAGGGGAAGGGCCGTCGGGTCCGATGTAAAATACCGAACGACGCGAATACCGCGTCCGGTCTACGAGAGTCGGCTCCTTCGCAGGCGTCTTTCGGCGCGCATGACGTGGAGAACGAAGACGTGTTTGCCATCGAATCGGTAGAAAACCCGGCATGGGGGCTCGACGATCTGCCGGTAGCGCCGTCCGGTCAGTTCCTGGGGTCGTGGTCCGCTCTCGGGGTAATCCGCGAGTTGGGCCACATGATCAAGGACCCTACGAACCAGCGCTGCGGCGGCCGCCTGGTTCTCCACGGCGATGAAGTCGGCAATCGCGTCGAGGTCGGCGACGGCGGCTTCAGTCCAGATTACTTCAGCCATCTCGCCAGTCGGGTCTTGGCCTGGGCTTGAGTAAGGACGCGGCCTTCGTCCACTGCGCGTTCTCCCCGAGCTATGCCTTCAAGGACACTCATCCGCTGCTGGGTCCTCCGGTAGGTATCGACATCGACCAGGTACGCGCTCGGCAATCCATGCTGGGTGATCAGGATGGGCTCGCGGCTCTTTGCGACAGCTGACAGGAGGTTCGTGGCGCTTCGCTTGAGGGTAGTGACGAGTTCGGTTCGCATCGAGTGATACTAAAGTGGTACTCCTTCCGACGCAAACGTGAACTTGCTGAACCGTGATCCCCCGGGCACGGGCGATCCCAGGTCGGAGAACCGCTGCGCGGTCAGAGGACTGGGAAGGTCGTCGCGCCCCTCAGCGACAGGTATGCCGAGGTTCCCGAACGCGAGAAGATCGAGGTCGCAGTGGACGTGGCGGCGGCGAAGAAAAGGAGCGCTACAGCGGCTGACGTTCGGCGACCTGGGGCAGGGAGAACGCGAACCGCGTGGGGCCCCCGGGCGGCCCGCTCAGGGAGAAGGGGGCTTTGTGGTGAACCAGGATCTCCCGCACCAGGGTGAGGCCGAGGCCGCGGCCATCGGCCTTGGTGGAGAAGAAGGGCGTGAACAGAACAGCTAGCAGCCCGTGGCGAAAGTCCCTCCGGGTCGAAAGCGGATCTTTTCCGCAGAGCTCCGCGTTGCCAAACCTTGAAATACTCCCGGTATTCCTGCGGTTCGGCGCCTTGATCTAACGAACAATCTCTCGCTTTCGTTTGCTGTCGACTTTCACCACGGACTGCCAGTGCCGCCACTACGGGACCACGGGACCAAGGGCGACAAGGCACAGTAGCGAGCGGCGAAAACGGGGGTGGCACCGCGCGACCGTTGACAGTCGTCTATCATTTTCTGCTTTCCCGCAAACATGGAGCCACCTTCCGTCACCAACTCTCGTCGCGTCTACGTCTTTGGGTCGGGCGGGCACGCGCGCGTGGTCGCCGAAGGGGCGCGAGCGATGGGTTTGCAGGTGGCGGGATTTCTAGACGGCGACCACAGCCGGCACGGGCAGTCGGTGAACGGGATCCAGGTTCTTGGCGGTCTTGAGCGGGTGGCCGAATTGTCGCGAGAGGGTGTGTTCGCGATGGGCATCGGCGCGAACTCCGCGCGTCAGGCGGTGTGCCTGGAGATCGAGACCAACGGCGGTTGGATTATTTCGATCCTTCACCCAACCGCGGTGGTGGCGGCGCACACCGTGATCGAACGAGGGGCCTATGTCGGGCCCTTGGCGGTGATCCATGTCAACGCCCAGGTCGGGCGACATGCCATCGTGAACACCGCGGCGATCGTCGACCATCAATGCGTGGTCGGCGACTTCGCCCACGTGTCCGCAAACGTGATCCTGGGCGGCGGCACGCGAGTCGGGGCGGGCGCTCTGGTGGGAGTGGGCGTATCCACTCTGCCGGACGTTTCCATCGGCCCCTGGAGCGATATCGGCGCGGGATCGGTGGTGACCCGCGACATCGGGGAGGGCGTGGTAGCCTATGGCGTCCCTGCTCGAACCATGCGGCGCAAGACGTCATGACCGACAGGATCTACCTTTCTCCACCGCATCTGGGGAAAGAGGAAGCCCTCAACGTACGCGAGGCCTTCGCAACGAACTGGATCGCGCCGCTCGGCCCGCAGGTCGACGCCTTCGAGCGGGAATTCGCGGAACGAGTTGGCGTGGCCCATGCCGCCGCTCTGTCTTCCGGAACCGCCGCGCTTCATCTGGCACTTGAGCTTGCAGGCGTACGACCGGGGGATCGGGTTCTTTGCTCGACGCTCACCTTCGTGGCCAGCGCCAATCCGATTCTTTATGTCGGAGCAAAACCAGTTTTCATTGACTCCGAAACCACGAGCTGGAATCTCGATCCGGCCCTCGTGCGGGAGGAATTGTCGTGGGCGCGTCGTGACGGCCAGCGTGTCGGCGCGGTCATCGCGGTCGATCTGTACGGTCAATGCGCGGACCTCGACGCCCTGGCCGACGCCTGCGCGGAATATGAAGTTCCCCTGATCGAAGATGCGGCGGAGGCCCTCGGCGCTTCGTACAAAGGGCGCAGCGCAGGAGGCATGGGGCGTTTGGGCGTCTTCTCGTTCAACGGGAACAAGATCATCACCACTTCCGGGGGCGGAATGCTGGTTTCCTCCGACGAAGATCTGGTGTCGAAGGCGCGATGGCTTGCGAGTCAGGCGCGCGAATCCGCCGCCCACTACGAGCATCGTGAGGTGGGCTACAACTATCGCCTGAGCAATGTGCTCGCGGGGATCGGTCGCGCACAGCTGACGCGGCTTGAAGACCGCGTAGCGCGCAGACGCGCCAATTTCGACTTCTACCGGAAGGCGCTTCAAAGCGAGCCGGGCCTCACGTTCATGCCCGAGGCGCCGTGGGGGTCTTCGAGCCGCTGGCTGTCGGTCATTCAGATCGATAGCATGCTGTTCGGCGCGGGGCCCGAAGATGTGCGCATCCACCTGGAGGCCACGAACATTGAGTCGCGGCCGGTGTGGAAGCCGCTTCACCTCCAGCCGTTGTTCGCGGGGTCTCGAGTCGCGGGCGGCAGGGTCGCTGAACGACTCTTCGAGCGCGGGCTGTGCCTGCCGAGCGGCTCCCAGATGACCAATGCCGATCTGCGGAGGGTGGCCAACCGGGTGAAATCGACACCTCGCGCGCCAAGGGCACAACCTTGAATCCGCCTGCGAAGAGACCGATGCGCGTCTGCCACCTGGTCGCCACCACGCTCGGCGCCACCTGGATGTTCGAACAGCTGAGGGAACTTCGCGATCAGCACGGGTACGAGGTCAGCGCTGTCGTGAACTCCTACGAGGGTCCGCTCGTTGACCTGCTACGTTCCGAGTCCATCCCGTTCCATGTATGCGAATTTGGCCTCGTCGGGCCAAGCCGGGCTCGCTCGATGTTCTTTGACATCTTCCGCCTGGCCCGCCATTTCAGGGCGGAGCGCTATGACGTGGTCCAGAGCCACATCTTCGTGACGGCGCTCGTGGGCCGTCCCGCGGCGTGGCTCGCCGGTGTGCCGGCCCGCCTCGCCATGATCGCCGGACCCTTTCATCTGGAAGCTCCCGCGTCGCGCCTGGTAGAGCGACTGACCTGGTGGATGGACACCACCCTCGTTCCCTCCTGCGAAAAATCGCTGCGTCTGTGCCGAGCGATGGGCATCCCCTCATCGAGGCTTCGGCTCATCTATTACCCGGTCGATACGGTCGCTCGCTTCGCACCCGAGCAGATCGCCCCAAGCGGTCTTCGCGCCCAATTCGGCTGGGCGGAGGACACGCCAGTCATCCTCCTGTCCGCCTATTTCTATCCGCGGTTGGGCGACGGCGGCTGGATTCCTTCGACGCTGCGCGGCCAGGCGGTTAAAGGGCATGAGGATCTCATTCGGGCGGCCCCTCTGGTCCTACAGTCATTCCCGAACGCCCGCTTCGTACTGGCCGGCGGAGCTTTCGCCGGCGCCACCGGTTTCCTGGATGAGATGAAAGCGCTCGCGGATGAAATGGGGCTTGGAGGACTCGTCGTGTTCACCGGACATCGCTCGGACGTTCCGGCGGTGCTGCGCGACGCGACCATCGCAGTGCAAGCGTCGCTCTGCGAGAACCTCGGCGGCACTCTCGAAGCGCTCTCCATGCGAAAGCCCATGGTGGTCACGCGGGTCGGAGGGATGGTGGACGCGGTGCGCGACGGCGAGACCGGCCTTCTCGCGAACCCCAGAGACCCCGCCGATCTCGCCCGGAAGATCTGCGAGCTGCTGAAGGATCCGGAACGTGCGCAGCGCATGGGAGATCGCGGACGAGACCTGATCGAACGTGAGTTCTCGCTCCGCAAGACGGCCACGGATCTCGACACTCTCTATCGGGAAGAGATCGCCCGGACGCAATCCAGAATCCCCTACTCCTTCTCCCTGGGGCTTTTGCGCGTGGCCTACGGCATCCCCTGGCTCGCCTTTGTTTGGTTGCGGGCGCGCCTTCAAGAGCAGGGCGGCGGATGGGGTCGGCTCATGGCGAGAGGGGTAGCGATCCGCCTCCGATCGCGCGCGCGTCTGACTGTATCGGCATTCGAGCGCGGCGCCTACAAGGCGTGGACCGTGATGGCCCCGATCCCGATTCGCCGGCTGGCTCGCCGGATGAGACGGCGCCGACCCGCGAAGGCCTCCGCTTGAGCCCGACACCCACCGTTCCCCTGATTCGAATACGGGCGTGTGGCCCGGCTCAGGACGCGGGCCTCCGCGCCGTGTGGGCTTCGCGTGAATTGTTGCTGTCCTTTTGCGAACGCGAGTTCGCGGTTCGCCATCGGCAAACCCTCCTCGGTCCTTTCTGGACCATTCTCCAGCCCCTCCTCCACACCGCCGTCTTTGTCGTATTCATGCACAACTTCGCGAGAGTTCCCTCCGACGGAGCGCCCTATTCGCTCTTCGCGTACGCCGGTCTCATCCCCTGGCTTTTCGTGTCGAACAGCGTCCAAAGCCTCAGTTACGGCTTGATGATGAATGCCCACCTGGTGACCCGCGTGTACTTCCCGCGGCTGATCATTCCGCTATCGATGATCCTGGTGCGTCTCTTCGATTTCGGGGCGGCCACGCTCGCGTTTTTTGTCGTGGCGGCTGCCCTCGGGGTCTCTCCCTCGGTCTACCTCTTCCTTCTTCCGCTGTTCATGCTCCACGCCGCCGTCCTCGCCCTCGCGGTGGGGGCGTGGTGCTCCTGCCTTATCTCCCGCTACCGCGACTTCGGTACGCTGCTGCCGGTAGTTCTCCAACTGGCTATGTTCGGGTCACCCGTGATCTATCCGTCGAGCCTCGTTCCGGCCCATCTGCGCTCACTGTATTTCCTGAATCCCATGGCGGCTATCGTAGAAGCCTTCCGCGATTCGATTCTGGGTCGACCCTTCGCGGTGGAGCCTTGGCTCGTTTCCTTTGCCATCACGATCGTGCTGGCGTACGCCCTGATCCGATCGTTCGTCGGCCAAGAGCAGCACGCCGTCGAATCGCTCTAGGAAACCATGGCTGACATCATGATCGACGTTCGCGAGGTGAGCCGCGACTTTCGCCTGGCCCTGCCTCCCGGAACCGAAAAAGGAATTCGCCAATGGCCGAGGGCCCGCTCAGACATCTTCCGCGCGCTCGACCGCGTCAGTTTTTCCGTTCATCGGGGCGAGGTGGTGGGGCTCATCGGCCGGAACGGCGCGGGCAAATCGACGCTGCTGAAGATACTGTCACGCGTCTTGCGCCCGACCCGCGGCGAGATCGACATTTACGGACGCCTCGGAAGCCTTCTGGAAGTGGGCTCGGGGTTTCATCCCGATCTTTCCGGACGGGAGAACATCTACTTGAATGGGGCGCTGCTCGGGATGCGGCGGTCGGTCGTGGACGGACTCAAGGACGAGATACTCGCCTTCGCGGGCATCGGAACGTTCGCTGACGAACCGATCAAACATTATTCCTCCGGAATGTATTTGCGCCTTGCCTTCGCGATCGCGGTGCATCTCGACGCGGAAATCCTTCTCCTCGATGAAGTGATGGCGGTCGGCGACGAGGAATTCCGACGGAAGTGCCTGACCCGCATCGAAGAGGCTTGCCGCTCGGGGAGAACGGTCCTGATCGCTGGCCATGACCTCGCGACCTTGAGTACGCTCTGTCAACGTTTTCTGCTCCTCGACTATGGCCGGGTGGCGGCGGACGAGACGCCGGAGAACGTGACCGCGCACTATCTGCGGCTCATCAACGCACCGTCCGACCGCGCGGTATGACGCGCCGATTCCGCGACTCGCCGGAATGGCTTCCTTCGGGGAAGCAAGGGGCCGTGTGCATCACCCTTGATGACGTGCACCCTTCCTCATCAGCCTCGGGATACGAAAGTGGACGGGACCCAAGCGACAGCGCCCTCGGACACCTGCACGCGCTCCTCACCCGCCACCATGAGTTGCGTGCGACACTCTTCGTGACCGCGGATTGGCGGGCGATCTCTCCCTTCCCCACCCGAAAATGGCTTGCCCACATTCCGGGGGTTCGAGACCACGTGTTCCTCTCGCCCCGCCGACCCGCCGGTCAAATGCGATTGTCGCGCCATCCTGAATTCGTGGACCAGCTGCGATCGCTCCCTCGGGTCGAACTGGCGTTTCACGGACTGCATCACGTGGCCCGCGGTCTCCACCCGGTCATCGAGTTCGCTCGATTGAGCGCCGCGGAGTGCCGGCGGCGTCTCGCCGAGTGCAAAGCCATCTTCATCGAAGCAAAGCTCCAAGCGGAGCCGGGCCTGTGTCCCCCGGGCTGGGCGGCGAGCCCACAACTCATCTCCGCGATGTGCGATGAGGGCCTTCAATACCTCGCGTCAGCGCGCGATCTCGAGACCGCCATATCGCCCGTGGCGCGGACCGCGATGAGCGGATTGCGTGGTGTGAGTCTCATACGACCGGAGCCGATCGCCGACAATCGGCTCCTCCATTTCTCCGTGAATTTCCAGGCGACGAGCGAAGCGGATCGCGCGCGGCGGGTCATCGACGGCGGCGGCTTGTTGCACATCAAGGCTCACGCGATCAAGGTCGCTCATGGCTACGTAGCCAAGGACGGCCTCGATCTCCGCTATCGAGAGTCTCTCAGCGGCCTGTTCGATGCCTTGCAGTACGAGTACGGCGACGCGCTGTGGTGGACATCCCTCGGCGAAATCGCTAGAACGTGGCCTCGTGAGGCTTGAGGTCAATCCCGTCGGAACTGCCGAGGCTCATCTCGCCGCCCTTCGTCGGTGTTTTCCTGAATGGGGTGACGAACACAAGTACGCCTGGTACTTCAAGGCGCGAGCGGGCGTGCGGACGCCGGATGTCCTTGCCCTTAGTGAAGCGTCTCAGTGGGTGGCCGGCCTCGGCCTCACCTACAGGACCGTGCAGTCCGCCATCGGGGAGCGTCATGAGGTCGCGATCCTGACCGGAGCCTGGACACTACCGTCCTTCCGCGGACACGGTCTGTTCTCAAAGCTGGTCGCCGCGGCTCGGGAGCAGGCCAGGCATGCGGGTGCTATCGCGGTTCTCGGGTTTGTCCGAGCGAACAACCCGTCGAAGGGGGCGCTCGAACGGTTAGGCGCGCAGATGGTCGAAACCGGCTATTGGACAGGCGCTCTCGACCAACCGGCCGGCGTCGAGAGTCGCCTACGGACGGTTGCCCTGGGCGAGTCGCTGGCGGCGGATCTCTGGCGTCGCTTGGGGCGGATCACAACCGCCACGCATTTCCACTATCAGACGGCGGCCTCATTCGAGGCTCAGTATCTCAGCCGACCACAGCCTTCGGTCGTTCTGGCGGACCGGTCGGGTAACCACGCCATCTTGGAGCGGGACCGCGGAGGGTTGTCGGTTCTATTCACGTCCAAGGGCGATGGCGGGGCGGACGCCGCCGCCGACTTTCCGCGCAGGCTGCGCGCATTCGCCCTTGAGCACGGATACACGCTCTCCCTTTTCAACTGTGGGGCGCACAAGGACGAGGATCTTTTGCGCGCTGGCCTGCTGCCTTCCCCGGGATTCCTATGCGTGTTGGAGGATGACAAGCGCGACCAGGCGTGGATCGTCCAAGGAGGAGATCGGGCATGAGCGGCGAGGCCGGACCGTCCAATGTCGGCAGATCCGCGACGGCTTGCATCATCGTCGGCGCGGACTCCGCGGGTGCTCGACTTACGTGCTTGGGCCAGCCGGTACGGATCGTCGACCTGGCCAGGGACCTGATTCGGCTGTCGGGACTGGAGGTGGACCGCGACATCGCAATCACCTTTCAGCGGCCTCAGACCCGGCGACAAAATCAAAGAGGCCTCTTTTCGAAAGGACGAGAGACCCGAGCACAGGCCGCACCCTCAGATTCTCAAGGCGCACCGCACCGGATCCGCGACTCGGATCGATTCATCCCGGATCCAGGAACTAGAGCACACTGCTCTCGGCGACGACGATCTGGGGACGCGCTCGCTGTTGGGCATTGAAGTGCCGTCACTCGGTCAGGACCACGTTCTCTGAACGGACTCCGTGTCGAGCCAGCAGTTCCAAGGTCCTAGAATAAGGATATCCATGAACGATTCGACCGACATTCGTTCGTCCTTTCACGAAGAGTTGCTCCTCCTCTATCGCTATCGAAGGTGGCTCGTTGCGCCTTTGGCGGTCTCGCTTCTGTCGGTGGCGCTCTATAACTTCCTAGCGCGGCCCATCTACCGAACCGAGACGGTCATTGCGGTAGAGGGTCGGAGTCGCATTGCAGGCATGCGGGCGATCGCCGATCCGGCCGCACTCGAAGCGGCAATGACCAGGGAACTCACGCTCTTGACGTCTCCTGATCTGATCGAGGCGGCGGTGAACGCCTCGTCCGGCGAGAAAACGCTGACAGAACTCGCGTCTGGCCCGGTGCGCACCGGGTTCGGCGTTTTGCAGGAACGGTACGCGGATTGGACCGGGCCAGTCTCCGAAGCGCCCACTCACAGCGAGATGATCTCATCGCTTGCCACGCGAATCGCGGTTGTCCGAACACCGAACATGCCTTGGCTGACCATTCAGCTCTCTTCTCATGAACCCCTCGCGGGCGCGGAGTTGCTGAATACGCTGGTGGACAAATACCAGGAACGCTCGACCAGCGAATCGGCGGAGGCGCGGGCTCGGGAACGCGAGTTGCTCGCGAGCAGCCTTGGGTCGCAGAAGGAAGCCGTTGGAGAGACACTCGGCGCATTGAGCGCTCAATCCCGGAACACCGCGGGCGGGAATCCCGCCTACCAGCGGCCTATGATCCAACGGCAGCTTGGAGCCCTGCAGGACCAGTACGCAAGCGTCAGCGCTCGCATGATTACCCTGGCCGCACAATTGAGCACGCCGCCGGACGCGCCGCACGCGATCACGCTTCTCGATTCGGCCCGGGCTCAGACCCTTCGCGCCAGACTCGACGCGCTCCAATCCGAACTCGCGGCTAAGCAGCAGACGCTGGGCGAGAGACATCCAGACGTGCTCGCCCTTTTGTCGCAGGTGGAACTGGTCGAAAAGGGTTTGAAGAGCGAAACCGCGGGCCAGAGGGAGAGACTCGCGGCGGAACTCGACACTCTCACCCGCCAGCAAAGAGCTCTCGGCGTAGAACTCGAGAAGGGTATCAACAAGGCCTCAAACGTGGCGGTTGAATCGTTCGACGCCGCGGTGCTCATGAGAGAGGCTGATGCGGGCGAACGAGCTCTCTCCGAGATGATCGAGCGGTCTCAGCGCGGAGGCGATGCGCTCACCTTCGAACCGCGTGTGATGCAGCGCGCGACCCCTCGGATGACGCCGGTCCTACCGGACCGACCGTCGAACTACCTGGCCGCCATCGCCATCGGGCTTGTGGGCGGAATAGGCCTCGCGCGACTGCGGGCGTTGCTGGATGGAACGATTCGGAGCGTCGATCAGATCAAGAGCCTGGGCCTGGACCTTCCCCTTCTCGGCGTGGTCCCTAAGGATAAAAGAGTCTCGGACCAGGGGCTGGTTTCGCTTCTCCGCGACTCCACGCCCCTGGCGGAGGCTTACCGTGTGGTGCGCGCGAATCTGCCTTCGGGCGTTGCCGTGATCTCGGTCAGCAGTGCGCTGCCGGGTGACGGCAAGTCGACCACTTCGATGGCGCTCGCGATTCTGCTCGCGGAAACGAAAAATCGCGTACTGCTCATTGATGCGGACATGCGACGGCCCTCTCTGGGCCCGGCGCTCAAGATTGACGCGGAACGGGGACTCTCAACCGCACTTCGGGAGGACGCACTGAGCCCTTATGTCCTGCCCATCCTTGGAATCGACTTTCTTCCCGCGGGAAAACCAAGCGCCGGAGCGGCGGCGCGTCTGGGTGACGGAAGTCTCGGGAGGCTGATCAACTCCGCGCGCGATACCTACAAGTTCATCATAGTGGACACGCCGCCCGCACTCGCCCTCGCCGACGCCTTGTCCATCGGCCGGGAGGTCGACGGAACGATACTGGTGGCGAGCGCCGGTCAAACGCAGAAGGGCGCTCTCGTGGCCACGGTCGAGCAACTCCGTGCGCAGGGATTGAGAATTCTTGGGATGGTGTTGAATCAGGTCGATTTCAGCGATCTGGCCGACAGCTACGGTCGCTACTATGCCGAGTATTCGCGCTATTACACCATAGGACCCAAGAAGGCGAGAACTCTTTCGTCTTTTTTCCACACCTCGGCCCGCCGGACGCCGAAAGCCCAGGCAGACAACCCGGGTGACGCCGCGGCGATCGGCCTTGGTGGAGAAGAAGGGCGTGATTAGTCGCCGCCCGGACTGCGCTCCTTCTGCCCGACGGTCGTATCCGCCTCTACTCTGGACACTCGCTCTTGGGAAAACCGTCAGCGTTGAGTTGGTTGCTTAACCGCCTATTGACGCCAACCCCACACCGCGTTGCGTTCCGGCCCTCCTGTTTCCGCCTTGCGCCGCGTTGCCGCCTCGTTGCCTGCATCAATATGCTGTCTTGGGGCGGCGTCTGCAAGCACGCCTCATCGGGTTTTGCCGACTTGCCTTGACCGCGAACCGCCTTGCGTGCTTCGTCGCCTTGGAGCAAGAGGGCTGATCCTCTCTCTACCGTTCTTGGTCGGCGCCCTGCTGACCAAGAGCCAGGGCATCTTCACGCTGGCCACGGTGATCGTCATGGCTGCCAAACCACCTCGCGGTCGCGCGATCAACCTGGCTGAAACTGCGGGCCGGGGCCGCCGCGTGCGCCGTCCTCGCGATCGCACCGGCAATCCTCATCCGACCGAGGTTCTCCATCGAAAACGACATGCTGCGGGTCTGGATGGGGCCTGCTGTGGATTGCCTCGCTCGGCGCGCTTGGTGTTTCGATCTCGCGCCGCCTTCACGAAACGACCGCCTTCTGGCTTCTGGCCTTCGGCCACATTGCGGGCGCACTGGCGGCCTACATGATCACTCCCTGGAACCTTCGCTGGCGTGACCGTTGCCGGCCCGACTGCAGCCCCTACAGCGGCTGACGTTCGGCGACCTGGGGCAGGGAGAACGCGAACCGTGTGGGGCCCCCGGGCGGGCCGCTCAGGGAGAAGGGGGCTTTGTGGTGAACCAGGATCTCCCGCACCAGGGTGAGGCCGAGGCCGCGGCCATCGGCCTTGGTGGAAACGAAGGGCGTGAACAGTCGCGATTGAACGTCGCCGGGGATTCCCTGCGAACCGTTCTCGATCACGACTGCCACTTCTCCACCGTCGCGGCGCGCGCGCACCAGAACCCGCCCGCCCGGACTCGCGGCTTCGATTGCGTTCTTGGCGATATTGAGGAAGGCCTGCTCGATCTGAGCACGGTCGGCGAGGACCATGGGCAGGGGCTCGTCGAGCTCGAGAGTCCAACTGACGCCCACCTTCAAGGCGGAGGCGCGCAGCAGCAAAGATGTGCCGCGCAGCAGGGAGGCGAGATCGCAAGGCTGTAGCCGC
>Ga0163144_10003368_pt1 | contig 36410 bp, 47 predicted proteins | sample OliLak19BULKMAT1_FD_123175 | JGI IMG/M metagenome (GOLD analysis project Ga0163144, IMG submission 123175) | Freshwater microbial mat bacterial communities from Lake Vanda, McMurdo Dry Valleys, Antarctica - Oligotrophic Lake LV.19.BULKMAT1 | ecosystem: Environmental > Aquatic > Freshwater >...
ATTGATCTCAATCAATTTCTGTACTTAGAAATAAGTTTAATAACAGCAAAACAGTGAACATCACCTACTTTTTGCCTAAACTTATTTTATGACATCAACGAACTAATGCTTGCTTTATTGTAGCAAAAACTACAATATATTGTAGAAAATTTTATAATATATTTCTAAAATTTTCTAACTTTTGTGTAAAGATATGCGATGACTTATACAATAGAACAGTGATGGAAAAAATTACTTATCCGCAAAAAGAACTTAAGATCTATAGATATTAAAAGAGGAATTATGTCAGAACCAACATTAGTGCCATGCAATGAACCGGGCAACATTAAAAATTTAAATATCGATACCTCTCCTCCGTATTGTCGTGATGGAGAAACAGAAAAATCATCAGGCACGATTGATCGTAAAAGTTTCTTTGAAAGTCAAAAAGATGTGGCAAGTCGAGATATTTCTTGGTTAGAAGACGCCACTCAAAGAAAAATGGGTCAAGGTGCATCCGCCTTGTGTGACCCACAACAAACTGGACACATCATCAATGAACAAGGGATGAGTGAACCAAACAGAAATACTGTTTACCGATATGCAAAATCTATTCGTGGAACAGATGAAGCTTGTATGGATCTATTTAGAGATGTCATTGTTCTTGATGAATCTGGCAAAGCCCATCAAATTCCAATTATTTGGGCGACACAAGAGAAAGCTGTTGCTTACATACTTCAAGAAAATGTAAGAAAAGATGAAAGTTTGGTTGTAGATCGAATCAGGCTTCCAATGTTGGCGATACATGCTTCGAATTACAACTACAATCAAAGCAGATACACATATCATAAAGCAATCGATTATCTAAGAGATTTTAAAAATAATTGGCGACCGGGATTTACAACAAATGAACGATATGAAAAAGATACAGTGTTCGGAGTAAGTAGAGGTATTCCAGTCGATATTAGTTACACATTGTATGCTTGGACTTTGTACGAAGAAGATATGAATCAGATTCTTACACAAGTCGTCACAAAATTTTCACCAATGGCATACATACGAGTAAGAGGAATCTCTTGGGAGATAGGTGTTAAGCTCGATTCAATTGCTAATAACGTAAATGTTGAACCGGGCGATAAACAAGTAAGAGTCTTTAAGTATCAGTTTACTTTCACTGCTGAGTCATTTGTGGCACAGCCAATTGTCAGAAAGAAAGCGGTTCTTAAAACAAAAATTGAAATCACTGATTCGCCCAACGAAGATGACATAACCGCAGTCTTGAGTAGGTTGGAACAAGCAGTAAAGGAATTGGAAGAATGATTGAAATAAAAAACAAGCAGAAAAGTCCAGTACAAATATTGGTCAGATCGAGGAAGTCTCCTAGATCTTTCACAACCCTAATCATTCCGGGCATTGGTAAGGGTCAAAACATCAGGCTCATTGATGACGAACTCAAGACAGATATTATTGATAGAGTAGAGAAGATGGGCCTAATCTCTACTAGATACATTCCAAACTCTGAGATTCGCAAGGGAGATTAAGACATGGCTATTCTAAGGGGATTTCCACCATCGAATACAATTTCACCGAGCGTAAGGATCACTGAAAAGGATTTGAGCTTTGTAGCTCCTCAACAATCCTTTCACCGTGCTGGACTCATTGGATTTGCGAGCAAAGGTCCGATCAACGTGCCGACACTGGTTTCGACCCAGCGTCAACTAAACACGGTGTTCGGATATCCGCATCCTGAATCTGGAGACCCTTACCTCATTTACGCCGCAGACCAGTATCTTTTAATTGCTAGCGAACTATACATTGTTCGTGTAGCAGACGAAGATGCAGTCAGCGACGAAGCTGCTTTGACAGCCGAAGTTGATATTCCATCTGCTGGTGGGCAGATTCAAATTTTGTCAGATATTGCTGGCAACAAAACATTCGCAACAGACTCATTCTTTAGATGGAAGCTTAATGGCGTTCTCCATTCAAAGACACTTGTAGTCTTAACGGGAACTTATACTCCAGCACAATTAGTTGAAGATTTAAATCTTCAATTGGTAGGAGATATAGACGGAATTGAATTTATTACACACACAAGCGACACCAAAGTTAGTGTTAAAACAACATTCTCATTCGGACCAGACGCCGAACTTGAATTAGTTTCTGTTCAAGATGCTATTTACGGAGGACCATCAGGAGCTACTAACCCTCTTGGACTTGGTCTTAGCATGACACAAGCCAGCATTACTGGGTCTCTTGACAAGTATCCATCAACTTATCAAACAGCAGGAGAATATGACTTTGCTGGTTTGACAGATTTAAATCTTCAAATAGTGATTGATGGTACAGACAATGTGTTGATTGACAATGTGGTTCAAGTTATTGACCTTGCCGCTCTTGAAGGAATTGAATCTACGATTACAGAAGTTGTTGATGAAATCAACAGTCAAATTGTAAATCTTCCGGGCGGATTCGAGGCTTTCGAAGACGGCGATAATGTCGGTCTAAGAACCTTGCACCACGGTCGTGACGCAAGAATGCTTGTTAAGCCAGATAGCACAGCAGACGCTCTATTCGGACTTGCCAATGTTACAGTAACTGGTGCTAGCCCAGTAGGAACATCTGGCGACGGTTCAACAGAAGATTATGGTCGAGTTAATGGAGACGCCAACGGAACAGGAGCTATCACTTTCACAGTAACAGCAGATAGTTCTGGCATCGACGGAAATTCAACACAAGTTGTAATAACTAATAACATTCGTGAAGGAAACTTCTCGATTCAAGTTTATAACGGTGGAGCACAAGTAGAAAGCTGGGGCGGTCTTACAAAAGACGAAAACAGCAGATTCTATGTTGAGACTTTCATGTCATTGGTGTCTGATTGGATTCGAGTGTCAGACAATACAGCAAACGCAGCATCGCCACTTGATGGAACCTATAACCTCGCAGGAGGTTCTGACGGTATTCCATCAGACCCAGATGATCAGGACGCATTGATTGTTGGAAATCAATTAGCTTACACAGGCATGTATGCTTTGAGTGAGCCAGAACAAATTGACATCGACTTGATCGCTGTGCCGGGACACGCTTCAACAACTGTTGTTACAGCAATGTTGGATGTATGTCAGAACGTCAGAATGGATTGTATGGCAATCGTTGACGCTCCTTTCGGACTCACAGTTAATGAAATTGTAGATTGGCAGAATGGAACCCATCCTCTCAACACTACAAGATTCGATTCTGACTTTGGTGCTCTTTATTGGCCATGGGTAAAAATTAGAGACAACTACAACAGAGTTGATATTTGGGCACCGCCTAGTGGTTCTGTTATGGCGACTATCGCTAGATCAGATCAACTTTCAGCCCCTTGGTTTGCACCCGCTGGTGTAAATCGTGGTGTAGTTCCAAATATTACAGATGTGTTCTCAAGACCAACTCTTGAAGAACGAGATTTAATGTATGGCTACAGAAACTCCATCAACCCAATCGTTCAATTCGTGGACTTCCAAGGATTTGTAATTTGGGGACAGAAGACTTTGCAAAGAACTCCAACTGCTCTTGATCGTGTAAACGTCAGAAGATTGATGTTTGTTATTGAAAAGAGAATTAGAGTTGCAGCACGTCAGTTGCTCTTCGATCCACATGATGATGTTCTACGAGCAAAATTTGTAAGAATCGCCACATCAATTCTTACAGAAATTCAGGTTGGCCGTGGTGTTGATGACTTCAGAGTAATTTGCGATACAAGTCTTAATACTCCAGATGTTATCGACAGAAATGAATTGCGTGCCAGAATTGGTGTTATTCCAATTAGAGCAGCAGAATTCATCTTCATCGAATTCTCCATCCACAGAACTGGTTCGGACTTCTCAGACAGTTCAACTACATTCTAATTATAAGGTATCAAGGGGCTGAAAATCAGCCCCTTGATATATATTTGCTCAGAAAGAGGTGAAAATGTCCGACATGGGAATTGGCGAATTGGGTATGCCCAATACGATCATTAAACGTAAATTCAGATACGCAGTAACGTTTCAAACTCCACTTGGAGAAATCCCAGAACATTACGTTAAAGTTGCGAATCGTCCGCAATTAGAAATTGACGAATTAGAAATACAGTTTTTAAACGCTAGTACATGGATTCCGGGAAAAGGCAGATGGCAACCACTTAATATCACATATATAGATGTATCGAGCGTTTTGATGCAACCCCTTTATGACTGGGTTGCAACTGTATACGACTTTCAGACTTATTCAACTAGCAATACACTAAAACAATCTGAAAGACGTGGTTGGAATTCACAATGTAGGATGAGCGTCTTTGACGGTTGTGGGGCTGAATTAGAAATATGGGAGTTGTTAGGTTGTTTTCCACAATCTATTAACTTTGGAGATCTTGATTATGGTTCAAACGATGAATGTACTATCGATTTGACAATCAGGTTCGATAAGGCAAGCCTGATAGGATATTGCGGAGGTCCGACACCTAATGGAAGACCTTTGGGTTGTATGTAAAATAATAGGAGTAATAAAATGACTGATCGCAAACCAATGGGAATAGGTGTTATTGGACAACCAGACGTTGTGTTTAAACGGAAATTCCGTTGGACGTTCGAAATTCAAGGCTTTTGCAAAAATGAAAAGAACGTAATTCCAGAACACTTTGTTAAAGTGGCTTCACGACCGAATCTTGAAATCGAAGAAACAGAAATCAATCACCTAAACGCTAAGATGTGGATTCCCGGCAAGGCTTCTTGGCAAACAATTACTGTAACTTATATGGACGTAGCACACGATCAAATGCGTAGCCTCTGGAACTGGCTTGCTACAATGTATGATTTCACAGATCCAGTAAATTTGAAACAAGGAAATCGACGTGACTGGGACGCTACAGGCGTTCTTAATATGTACGATGGTTGTGGCACATTGCTTGAACAATGGCAGCTACAACACTGCTGGCCAACTGGAATCAACTTCGGAGAATTGGATTATTCTTCCTCAGAAGAGGCTACTATTGAACTAACGCTAAGATACTGGGACGTTATTTACAGAAGCTATTGCCCAGACTTCGTACCAACAGGTTGCTATACAGGTTGCGGCAATGGAACTGGAACTGGAACTGGAACTCTTGTAGACCGCAATAACAACTAATCAAAAAGAATAGGAGACAATTATGGCAATTCCAATGGGAATTGGAGCATTAGGCTTCAGCAACACCATATTTAAAAGAAAATTTAGATATACTTTCGAGGTATTTAACATCTGTGGAAACGCAAGCAAAAGAGTTCCTGCTTCATATGTTAAAACTGCTGCACGACCAAACCTTGCAATAGAAGAAACTGAAGTTAATTTCTTAAATGCTAAAATGTTTATTCCGGGCAAAGCTACTTGGGACACTATTTCAGTGACTTACATCGATGCTGTGGATGTAACAAATCCACAGATTATGAAGCCTCTGTTTGATTGGCTAGCTTCAGTCTATGCTTTTCACAAACCAATAGCATTGCCTATGGGATCTCGTGCTCAAGATTATTCTGCCACTGGATTAATTAGCATGTATGATGGTTGTGGAACTTTATTAGAAACTTGGGAATTGCAAAAGATGTGGCCAACTAGCATAAATTTTGGAGATTTAGACTATGCTTCTTCTGATGAAGCTACAATTGAATTGACATTACGTTATTCTGATGTAATTTACACACCAATCTGTCCAGCATTCACTATCGAAAATTGCTGTACGCCTTGTGGTTCTTAATCTTAAAATGACAACTATTATAAGGGGTGCGGAATATTCCGCACCCCTTTTTTTATTAAGGAAAAACTATGCCATCAATGGGTATGCAAATGGGACTAGAAGGAGATGGTCGTTTCTGCAAACGACAATTTCGCTGGATGTTCACTGTAGATAATATTATTGGAGATCAATCATCATCTGGAGGCAGTTTGCAATGCTTGCCTCCTGAAAAGGGTGCTCGTCCAAATCTATCGTTCAAAGAAATGAATGTACAACATGTGATTGAAGAAGTGTTTTATCCAACTAAGCCAGACTGGAAGCCTATTACTGTCACAGTATTTGATCTAAAGAAAAGTAATCACCCATTATGGAAATGGATAACTGAGTTATATGATCCAAAAAAAGGCACATTTTCTGAGCCTAATAAAAATCCTGCTATAAACGAAGGTTTTATTCGTCAATGTACATTGCAATTATTTGATGGGTGCGGTGAAATCGTAGAAAAATGGCTGTATGAAGACTGTTGGCCACAATCCGTGAATTTTCAATCACTAGATATGACGCAAAATGGAATTGTTATGTGTGATATTACGCTACGATATGCAAGAGCTTATATAGAAGAACAATAAATCACTCTTCTTCTTCTTCTTCTTCTTCAACTTCAAAAAATTGAAATTCGCCATTAAGAATTTCTTTCATTCCTTCAATAGCATCTTCTAATTGTTTGCTAGTCCAACCGAGTTTACGAATAGTAGCACTCTTATTAAGACGACCACGTTTTGTATAACATTCATTGTCGTCATCTAATAGACACTCGACAATTTTGCCATAACCATTTTTATGGAGTTTATCAACAATTTCTTGCATTTCAATAGCGTATACTGGAACTGCAACGCTAGGTTTATTCATATCCATAATTTACCATGAATTAGTGTCTCTGTCAAGTACAAATTGACTTAATTTATTGTTTATCTGATCAAATTCCTTAAAATGTATAGACAGAAACGGAATCTTATGTTCGTTACAGTAAGACGCTTTGATCTTATCATTTTTCTGAACCATCAATAACGATTTAAGTCCACCAAAATATTCTATAGGCTCATAATGCTGCCGTCCTTGATACTCAATCAAACCAAACAACTTCCTGCCTTTAATTATAGCAAAATCAAATGGCAATCGTTTCTTGTTTTTGCAACCATCTATCTTATATTCTCGCTTGTAATCAATGTTATTTTTGTCTAACCAATCCTTGATTGACTTTTCTCCTTTAGATGAAGCACAAAATGGACACTGATCACCTCTTGATCTTGAATCAATTCTACATTCCCATTCATGGGTCAGATCATCAGGACACAAGAACCAAGCTCTTTTGTTTGAAGCATAAGTTACATCTCGTGGAGTAAAAGTGTTTTTTGTTGGATGCCATTCTCTTGTAATCACTGGATGAGTTGTTTCTAGGCAATTAGAATTGACAACTTTCCTTTGTTTTCTGCCGGGGCAACATGGACATCCGGTTTTGTGAAATGTTCTATTCACAATAGTAGCTTTCCATTCATGATCATCAGCTACTGGACATTTCCAGCAAATAACAACATGACTTCCAGCAACAACTTCTATAGGATTTATTGAATTTTTAGAAAAATCCCATTCTTTAATTAAATCTGGATGAGTCACTAAAAGCGAATTCTCTTCACATGTTTTTTGGTTGCTGCAATAAGGACAACCAGTTCCTTTTTCATCTCGTCCGCCTGCTGTTCGATGAGTAAGCGATGCTTGCCACTCATGCCCTTTACAACACTTCCACCAAACTTTCTTACCTGATCTGCAATGAGCCTCAAATGGATCAAGAGAATTTTTTTCAAAAATCCATTCTTTAAGCAAATCTGGATGTTGATGTCCGACAGAATCTTCCGGCAGTACCTTCTTGCCTTTGCAGTAAGGACATCCAGCTCCTTGCTGCGTCCTAGAGAATATTCGTGCTTCCCATTTGTGTCTTGGATCTACAGAACATTTCCACCAAACCTTTTTGGCGGAACTAGGTGTATAATCTGTAAAATCACTTTTGTTTGTTTCAGCGTCAAATTCTTGCTCAATTTTATTCATGAAATATGTAGTCATGTGATTAAAGAATTTTTTCACATGTTTCCGTTCTTGAATAATTTTACCAAGAACCATGGTCTTGATCAACGTGATTTCTGTTATTTTGATATTTTTCCCGTGAATTTCCATTTCTTATAATAGCACTATCAAATTTATCTGACAAATACACTAAATATTTTTTCTTAAGTTCGTTATAGTTTCTAGCAGATCTATATAACTGACGATAATGATTAAGAATACAAGTTGTCATATAGTTAAAAGCTTTGCCCTTGCGAGGATCAAAACGATCGATTTTTTCGAAGCATATTAGCACACCTTCTTGAACTGCATCATCTACATCAATTCCACTAAACTTTGCATAATTTGTAATGTTTTGAGCCAAAATATAAAAAGCATAAGCTAATTGATTTTGATAATCTTTAAAATTAGCAAAAGATTCATTAAAGTTGCCAAGAGATAAATCTAGTTTTTCTTTTTTTGCATCATCTTTATATTTATTAAATCTTCGATTATAAGTCTCTTTCCAATCAGTAAGCATCATTTCATTTCGATCTTTTTCTCTTTTATGAAATTGAAATAATTGAATAATAGATTCAAATGTCTTGTTGTTTAAGTATTCGTTGGCCATTTTCCTCCGACTAGCGATAAAAGTGTCTTTGTATTTGCACTGCGACGTACATTATCAGAGAAAAAATCCATTTTTCCACTATCATTAAAAGTAGTATGAAAACAGTAAAGTTATATGCGGAATTGCTGGCAAATCCAAAGAGTTTGGTTGCTTATCGTAGCTTGTTGGATGAATACAAAAATAACAATCTTGATAATGAAGCCAAAGCAATCGAGGAATTGATCCAAAGGAAGTTCGATGCCTACAATACACTTGCTCACAAAAAACAACTCGAAAACAATACTCAAGGCAATTAATTCTGTGCAATGGGCTAATAGAATTATGGTTGCAGACCTTGGCAGCAGTGACAATACATTAAAAATCTGCGAAGATGCTGGTGTTGAAATTTATAAAATGAAATGCCATAGAAATGAAGCTAGAAACAGATTGATCGACAACACGTCTGGCGTGACATTTTTATTAGAGCCATGGGAAACTTTTATCAAAGGAGCTGATAATTTAAATCGATTATCAACGACAAGCTATGCGACAATATTACAAAACAACATGTTGACAAAAGATATAAGAGCATGGACAGACAAGCCAAGATTTGTCAATCCTGTGTACGAAACAATTGAACAAAATGCGGTCGATGCTGACATTTTGATTTATTCAACAGGCCGCAATGACCACGAAGATATTTTGTTGGCGATAAATGAATGGAAAAAATCTTTTCCAATTGCTATAGCTCCATACTATTACGAAGCTTGCACGTTATTATCTATGGGAAAATGGCAACAGTTTTTAACAGCATCAGAATACTATATGTTTTTAGACAAAACGTTATCTATGCCAGCAATAATGAATCATTACTATTTTGCTATGGTTCAATTGATGAATCTTAAAAAAGTGCGACCATCTTTACAGAATTTATCAATCTGCTTGTCTGCAAAACCATTAATGGCTGAATTTTGGTGCCTTGCTGGAGACGTTCATTATCATTTGACAAAGAAATTTAATGTTGCAAAAGATCTTTATGAGAATGCTATTTTTTTGGGCGGTAAAAGATTGAAAAATGATAATTGCCCAATGGATCTTGCAAAATACAAAACATATCCAAACAAAATGATTGATAGTTGCGACAAAATTATGCAAAGTAAGTCTGTCTATATTTCAACTTAGTATAAATCTTCAAGATGATTTATAACAATTGTAACTTGATCTTGCCAGCGGGCGATATCAAGTTGTTTTCTGCCAACAGGCAATTTCTTAAGTTCTGCTGATAATTCCTGAATATTGCAGTTTATTACCTGCCATTCATTTTTTGCAACTCTCTCTAGGGTTTTTTCCATTTCATCTGAAGATACATCTTTTGTAGGAAAATAGTTAGCAATTTCCTTGCCAGCCTTACGCATAACATTCATATAAATTGGATGATTGCAAGCACATCCCGGATTTTTCAAGAAACTTTGAACATCTTCAGTCAATTCTGGAGGTAAAGAACCTCTGAATCTTTCGTCCAATAACGCCTGTTTAATATCATGAATATTGACTTTTTTCTTCATATTATCCTAAAAATTCTGGTGGATTGTATTTATGAGGCATTCCATCTTCGATTCGTTTTATTTTTTCTGCTTCTTCTTTAGCTTGTTGTTCTCTTTTATCAATTTCATCATAAGATTTTGAATAAACATCAGGTAGAGGTTTTAAAACAACGCCTCGACCGCACTTAGGGCATTTCGCTTTTGCAAGTTGTTTATGTGTCGGTCTGTCAATAATTTTGCCTTTTTCCAGTCTAGGAGAACCACCCGGAACTGGCGAAATTTTAATTTGCGTAAGATCATCTGGAGAATTAGTGTCATAGATTTTCTTATAAGAACATGGTTCGCAAAAAATTAAAAACCTTTTAATCTTCTCTTGTCTCATCATGATTTACCTCAAATTCAGTTTTACTTCTAATTAAATAAATCAAATCTGTAAAGGTTTGAGAAATCACGCTTCCTGCAAAACCGCAAGTCAAAATTAAACCACAACTGTCAGAAACAATTAAATAACCGCAAATTAATCCAGACCAAAAACCAGTGCATTCGTAACATTCAAAAATTTGTTTTGACCAATTCCATTTGTGCATCCATTCTCGAACACTAAACTTAAACACTTTGATTAAATCAAATATGCGGCCATGAACCAAAATATTGGTAAGCCCAATTGTTGCTAACATAAATAATAAAATTGTCATTTACTATCCTTCTTCATTATCTTCATTTTCACGATTGGCAATATCTGTTTTTTCAACTCGACACGCTTCATTAAAACATGGAATAAAAATACTTAAATATCCGTCTTTAGACAGCAATTCAATGCTCGCTGCATTTTGTTTTCTTATCAATTCAATATATTCTTCAATACTAATATGTTGATTATGCTCATTGATATTGAGAAAAAAACTAACAAACCCTTTTGTTTCAATCATAATTGCTCCTTAAATTTAACGCCAAAAACTGATATAAAGGTGCTCATCATCTCGCCAAGTGCTAAAGTAATTAAAATCAGTGATTTCACACAACTTATTGCAAATTTCAGCAGATTCAGCTAATGGAATCTTAATATTTCGAGTGATGTTGTAATTTAGTTTCTGAACAAGAATCTTATCGCCAAAATAGATTTCTAATGTTTTAACATCTTCCTCTGTTAATGAATTTAAGAGATCTAATACTGCTTGTTTTCCAATCCCTCCCAACATTGGCAATCGCTTTGCGATACGCCATTGTTCAAATATACTAAAATAACTAGGAGGCAAAATTTGCTGTGCTTCCTTGTTATAAAAAATCAATTTTTCAATATTGGAGAAATTAAAATCAAGCATACTCTTATATTCACACACGATGACCCAAATTCATCATAGTATGAAGGAGAAAAATATGGCAGATGATGTTTATCGACAGAGAAGAAAAGTGAGTTCAAGTGATTTAGGAGATTTCGTTGATGAATCGCCTGCAAGTGAAAACGATCCTCTATCTTCGGTTAAAAAGATTCAACAACAAGCAGCCAATGAAGTTGGACAAGAATCTTCTGAACAACCTCTTTTAAGAGGAGAAGCTCCATTTTCAATTAGCGGAGCAGTTCCACCGGCTTTTAGAGAAGCAATGGCAAAAAGATCACAAGGCCCAGCAGCAGCAGCAGCAGCAGCAGCAGATGATGAAGATCTTCCTCCGTTTATTAAAGAATCAAGAACTCGTTCCGCTGTGCCAAAATCGCAGCCAAAGGCAACTCCAGATGCCAAAGTTAGAGTCACAGGTTCTGATCAGTTCGAAAATTTGCTACAAAGATTGGCTGAACAACATCAGTGGGAAGAATTTGAGTTTCCATCTAAAGGCAGATTTTACAACAACATTCCAGCAACTGTTCATGTTAGGCCAATGACAGGTGAAGAAGAACAAATTTTAGCAACTCCTCGTTTTGTAAAACGTGGAAAAGCAATTGATATGATTTTCGACAGATGTATTAGAGAAAAAATTAACACAGAAGAATTATTGTCTGTAGATAGAACTCACTTATTAATTTATTTGCGTGGTATTTCTTATACTCCAGAATACGACGTTGAGATCAAATGTCCTGAATGCGGAATAAAATTTCAAACTATTATCGACCTTAACTCTTTAGATGTTAATGATTGTCCTCCAGAATTCGGCCCTGATTCATTAGAAGGCACTCTTCCAATGAGTGGATTTAAATACCGATACAGATTATCTCTTGGAAAAGATGAACAGCAAATCTCGCAATATAGAGAAAAGAAGATTCAAGACTGGGGAGATCAAAGTGAAGACGACACACTTCTTTACCGAACGGCTTTGTTGTTGGAAGAAATCGAAGGCGTGAAAATGTTAAAAGAAATTCAATTCTTGTTAAAGAAATTGCCTATTGCCGATGTGGCTTATCTTAGAAATGAGATCAATACACCACCTTTCGGAGTAAGAACAGAAGTTCCATTGCTATGCCCATCATGTACAGAGGAGTTCAAAATCGACCTCCCACTGGAGACAAGTTTTTTCTTCCCAAGGAAGAGGGAGGAAAAACCCCAAGCGTAGAGCTTTGGAGAAATCTCATGGAGGAGCTATTCTTCTTCCAGTATCACATGCACATGAGCAAGCAAGACTGTATGACAATCCCAGTCCACGAACGCAAGTGGTTGATCCAAAGATTCATAGAGCAAAAAAAGAAGGAGGGGGAGGCAATTGAACGCATGAAGAAAAAGAAATAACTGATTTTTACTGTAAATATCACAATTTTATTTCTTAAAATTAATGAAAAAGTAGTTACAGACACTTATTTGACAATACAAAAAGACAAGATGGAAGAGTCTGATTTATTTGTCGAGCTTTGTTCTAGGTTGATAGATAAGATAAAAAAGAACAAGGAATAACATGAAAAATTTTTGGATTAACCGTCATAACAACAAAAAGAAAATCGAGGAGACTGTTCTAAAAATAGTCAAACTAGCTATTCAAAAAAAGCTAGGAATCCTTGTAGTAAAAATGCCATGGAACAAACCATAGAAGATTATCCAGAGCCACGTTTTTGTGGTTATGTAGGAATGCCTAGCATTGTATTTAAAGATATTTGCAAATTACATAAAGGACATTTTTTCTCAAGATGTTTATTTGGTTGGATCTTCTTTGTCAAAGAAAGATTGGCATGATTTAGACATTGTCTAAATCATGCCAGACAAAATATGGGATGATTACAAATTTGGCAATCCAAAAAATAGATTCTCAAACAAGAAGTGGATTGCTTATTGTTTGGCGATATCAAATTTTGGAAAATCATTGCTCAATTGTGAAATAGACTTTCAAATAACAAAAGAATCATATAACGAAATTCACAAATCGGACATACGATTAAATTTAACAGAAGAATTTGGAGACAAATAGTGGCAATCAAGGAAAGATATCAAAACCCAGCCATAGGCGATTCAGTCAAATTAAGGCTATTCACCTATAACAGCAACAACCTTGCTGATCTATCAAGCATCTGTAAAGTTGACATTTATTATTTTGATAGATATTCAATCTCTGCTGAAAACCCAGATGGCAGACGATTGGTTGAGTCATTTGATGGGTCTGCTGTAACGGTTGAGGATACAGGAACACATCTACTTGAAATTGAAATACAAGAATCTTTGTATGTCATTGGAAAGTATTTGGATATTTGGACAGTCAATGTGTCAGATTCGCAGCCATCAGAAACAATAGAACAGGTTTTTGATATTTACCCAAATCTCTGGTACACAACACCGATCCCAGTAGTATACGATTTTAGTTTTCATTTTCAGCCAAATAAATTTCGCAAAGGTTCAAAACAATTTCTTATCATTGAAATTGTTCCTAATGTGCCAACGGCAGGAGACCTTAGAAAATACTACGAAAACCTAGCAATTGTTTCAGATCTTAAAATATCAATTTCGCAAAGTTGCGGACCATGCGTTCCAGCAGAAGCCGATCTTCGATTAATCGTGGATGAAGAGTCCGTTGATTATCGTGAAAAACGATATGGATATTATAAGATCAACACTGAGGATATGGACTGCGGAATATACGATGTTTGGTTCCGCCTCGATTTTGGCGGAAACACATATATTAGTGATCGTTACAACATTCAAGTGTATAATTAAAAATTGACACTATCATAATCAAATCATGTATAAATAGGAATCAAAAATGAATAAAACAGAAACAGTTAAAATCGAACTAACAGCAAAACAAAGTCCGCCAGTCAAACACTGTAATTCTAAAAATAAACCGCCAATGTCAGAAAAGTTTAAACTTGTGCCGAAGTACATTCCATTCTTGGTGCAATTTATTACAGAGTCGTCATGGAATTGCGTAGAAAAAACGATTGATATTGAAATCAATGAAACGGCAGGATTTGATGCTTATAATTGGTTTGGAGGAATCAACAAAAGAATGGCTGAAGCACAAAAAAGTTCTTTTGTCGATTTAGACCAAGATAGCCTATTGCTTGTTTTTATGGACGAATGTGAGAAAGAAGTCGCAAATATTAAGTTTTGCGGTTTGGAACTTATGAGCCATCACTGCTATTTGTCAAAATCATATCAATATTCTTTGTGCCATTCTATAACCATACATTATACAGAATGTGTAGCCATTCCGAATACAAGGACAGAGGAAGAAGAGAATTTTCGTAGATCTCATTCAGATGAGAATGTAATTGTAGACGAAGAGTGGCAAGAAATAAATGTTTGAATTTTCTGTAAAAATTATCTTGAAGATTTAGTTACAGAATCGCTATAATATTTATAGACTGGAACATTCCTCGGGAGTATGACTTAGCTCCCAAAGCAATTTTGCAAAGCCCAACAGAGGATGAGGGTTCCCAGCGTTAGGGGGATAAGTTGATGTACTCAAATCATTTCGTTTTCTGTGTTTTAGTAAACGGAGAACCACAAAAAGAACTCGCAAACGGAACTGTGAATATCCCATTTGGTGAATATTCCTTGCGTTTCCGCAATAAAAATGACCGCCGAGCCGTCGTCAAAATTTACATTGACGGAGAAAATGTCTCTGGAGAAGGTTATATCATTAATGGCAATGGTCACGTCGATATTAAACGACATCACGACAAAGACCGATCTTTTAAGTTTGTGTCTTTAGACAGTAGTGAAGCTGTTGACTTTGGAAAAAATGGTCCGAACGAAGATAAAGTAAAAGGCACAATAGAGGCTAAATTTTATCTCGAAAAAGAACGACCAAAAATGATGTATCCAATACATCATCACCATCATTACTTGTTACCACGACCATATCCAAATCCAAATCCAAATCCAAATCCGTTTTACACCACAAGCATGGGTGGAACAACAGATGGTTCGGTTTGCAGAACTTCATTGGCCGGAGGATCAAATTGCGAGTCTAGTTTTCGAGATGGTTCAAGATCAGTAAAAAGAAGTAGGGCTACTGGATCATCTGCATCGCCTAACACTAATTATAGTTGTAATGAAATTCCTACGATTTCTTCTTTAGAGTCTCTCAAAGACGGCTGTACGGTCGAAGGAAGCAATACTGGTCAAAACTTCCATACTGTATATATTGACGTAGAAGACACGTACACGAGCTTGAAATTATTCCTTCAAGGGTTCAATGGAAACGATAATACAAATTTTGTATCAATTCCAGAAGCACGTAAGACAAACCAATCAAAACGTGTTGATGACTTGGAAATGGAAAACGAAAATCTTAGACAAAAATTAGCCGAGATTGAAAACCAACAACTCAAAGATAAATTGTCGGCTTTAGAGAAACCAAAAGCCAAGCCACGTTCAAAAAAGAACGAGTAAATAAAAAAGCCCGGCAGATTACTCTGCCGGGCTTTTTGTTTTCAGCAATTAGTTATTGCTAAATCCGGGACGACGCTTCTTGGAGGTAGTCTTCATAATAATCTTTTCAATCGTTTTTGGATTGGCGATCTTACTGAGAAGAGCATGAGCGAACTGATCCATCAGCAAATCACCAGCCAGCTTCATCGGATCGATTGATATATCGTCTTCTTCGGCTTGCATTCCGGCCTCGGGACAAACCATGCGGATGTGAGTCTGCATGGAAGCCACAGCAATTCTGATATCATCAGGACGAATGATCATGGCGTCTTCACTATTACTGATTGCAGAAAGCTTTGCACGTTCTACGGCTTCCTGAACGAAAGCAGCATTGGAGCCAGTCAGTCCTTTAACAGCAGTGATGATATCTGCATCGGACCCTTCGATGATAGGAGTGCCATCTTTTGACTTGCCATAATGGCGAACGAGTCGCAACATGGCTTGATCATCAGGAGCCTGAATCGGAATCACAGTGTCGATACGACCGGGACGCAAAAATCCAGAATGAATTCCACCCACATGATTCGTGGTCAGAACAGTCATCACTTCCAAATGCTTGCTTTCAACCCCGTCAAGAATGTTGAGAATCCTGTCGATTTCTGGAGTTCGAGGACCATTCGGCATTGTGCGATCAACATCTTCGGCAAACAGTACACAAGGTGAGTACAGTTTAGCGAAAGCAACCGCCATGTCGAGATCACGCACGTCTTCAACGTACAAGAAAGTCCATCCATTTTCAACGCAGAGTTGTGCCAGACGGTGTGCCGTCAGAGTTTTTCCGGTTCCATATCGCCCTTCGAGGAGAATTCCACGCTTCAATGGGACGCCATTTTTGCGGCAGCGATCCGTATGGATCACAGGATTGAACAAATTCGTCTGAATCATCTGTTCAGTTTCGGAAGAATAGACAATCTGCTGGCCAGCGTACTTCTTTAGATCGATGAAGCGTGGTGCAAAAGTTGGATCAAAGGTGCTTTGACGATCGCCATCTCGATCTCGGAAGTTGATCTTTACTGCCTGACCACGATAAATAGAATCGCTAGAAACAATCTCACGAACTCGCTTGGCAATTTCTGCCACAACCTTTTCGTGCCGTCGCTTGACAGTGGCGGTAAGATTGAAGATTGGCATCTGGTTGTCTTCTTTCCAACCAGTCGCAAGAGTTCCATCAACTTTTGGAACCTTGCATCGACCCCAAGGGATCTGCAATGTTTCTCCAAAAGCGACTTCTACTCCAATCATTGATGGAGGATTGTCGCCGAAAAATCCGGGAGTAGGCAACAAATTTGCCCAACCATATTTTTCCTTCAAAGCCTTCTGGAAGGCTACAGCCCCATCCAAAGGAAAGGCGTTGATCGGTTCTTGAACCGAAACTTCGGTTCTCTCTTCGTCACGCTGTCGAGCCAATGACTCGATAGCTTCGTCGAAATCCATATCCTGCGGTATCACGAATCTATCGCCGTGGAATTCCACGTCGATTTTCCGAGGTTCTTTCTTTTCAACAAGTTTTGGTACTGCTACTGGTGGTGCCATGGGTATCCTCCCACAATTTGAATTAAACTTGAAAGTTGTTTCCAACACATCCGGATTGTAGGTTTGATTTTTTGGTTGTAAAGCACAGGCTCTAAAATTTGTATCAAAAAATCTTACAAGTCAAAAATATCGCCCTTTCGAATGAATCCGCCAAAACCATCATTCTTAGAATTTTGCAGAGGATTTGGTTGATAGTGATAGAGTCTCATTTTAGACTTCACGCATTCATCTAAGGTTTTTAGATCATCATAGTGAGCGTGAACTCCGCTGTGGTGCGGAGAAGTTTCGCAATCCTGAAAAATAATATCTGCTTTGAGATAAAATTTCTCAATTTGACGTGGACAAAATTGTGTGTCGGTTGTAAGAAATGTCTTCCTAGATCCACGTTCAATCATTAATCCATAACTGTTGACTATTTCATATCCATTCATCACGTGAGATGTGATGCGTCGTAAACGCACTCCCGGCCCCTGCAAATTGAATTTTCATATTGCTTATCCTGCGAACTCAACAACAAAAATAGTGTCTTCCTCATAGATAGAAATTCTGATAATATCTATATCAAGGAAAGAAAAAATGAAAACATACCATGAGATACCGGGACCATCAGGCGGACATCATAAACCATGTTACACTTTTGTAAAGTATGATGGAAGCAATATGCGTTTTGAGTGGAGTAGAAAACGTGGATGGTACAAATTTGGCACTCGAAAAACAATGATCGATGAAAACACTCCAATTTTTGGATCAGCAATTCCGATGTTTTTGCAAAAATACGGAGATGATCTGGCAAATGTGTTCAAATCAGAAAAACATTTTCATGGAGTGCAAAACGTCGTTGTGTTTGCTGAGTGGTATGGAAAGCTTTCTTTCGCTGGACAACACTACCCATGGGATAAAGACTATGACATTGTTCTTTTCGACGTAAATCCGATGAAGAAAGGAATGTTAGGTCCGAAACAATTTTTAGACATGTTTGGTCATCTAAAAATTGCAGAACTTATTTGTACTGGAAACTTTGGAGATTTATTGGTTGAGTCTGTTCGCAAAGAAACAATAGATATCAAATCCAAATATGATGTGCAAGTAGATTTTCCAGAGGGAGTTATCTGTAAGGGAGCCGAATCAGACCCGCATAAACAATGGTCTTGCAAAATAAAGACTGAGAGATACAAAGAAGCTTTGAAGGCTTTGTATGAAGGCAATTGGGAAAAACACTGGGAGTAAAATATGAAATGCTGTGGATGTGGGGCTGAAAAGGATATGTCTGTTTTAGAAATATATCCTTTTCCAGAAGACGAAACATTTTGCAAAGAACCGATTCAACCGCTATTGAGTTTGGAATGTCAGCCAAATGATAAATCAGGGGAATGGAAATTACCAATCGTTTGCCATGAATGTTTCAAAAAACTTGATCCTGATATGTGGATCAGCGAAAAATGCTGGATTGGAATTAATCCAACGGTTGCATTCGAAAGTTTGCCGTCATTGAAAAAGGCGATAGAAACTTAGATGGACTTTAAATATATTATTTTAGTTTTTCGACAAGTCCAATTTCAATTTCTTTGAGCGATTTTAAAATCAGCTCAACCAAGACACTAGATTGAGCAATGTGCCCAGTCAGTGAGCGAATTACCGTTACCCAATTGTGGGTAAATAAAAAGGAACAGAATTAAATCCAAATGGATATGGAATTACTGAAAATTATGATTTGTTCGAAACGTAAATATATTCATTACAAAACAAAGGAAACAACATGCTGACGCACAAGATTTGTTATGATACAGAACGATTTGATTTTAAAGAATTAGTGCAAGAACACTACGGTGTTAAAGATTTATCCCAACTTGATAAATGGCTTACTAAAGAAGTTCCTTTTTTTGAAGACAAAACATTTGATCAAAGCACAGATTTACATAAACACTTTTACAAAATTTATGATGATGATAAATTTTTGTCGCTTTATAGATTGTTCATCAAAGAGGTGATTCAACCGGGTTATGGAGAATCTATAGTATATCAAGCCAAACCAACATTTAGAGTTCACCTTCCTAATAATGTGGCAGTTGGAGAATGGCACAAAGACGGAGACTACAATCATCAAAGATCTGAAGTAAATTATTGGATGCCATTTACAAGAGCATTCGGAAATAACACAATTTGGATTGAGTCAGAAGAGGATAAAGAAGACTATCAGCCATACGATGTTGAGTGCAACGAAGTCTTGATTTTTAATGGGTCTTTTTTAACACATGGAAATAAAGCAAACGACACAGGAGTTTGTCGAGTGAGCATTGATTTTAGAATCATTCCATATTCTGAATACAAAGCTCTTCAATGTGAATCATCACATCTAAAACTTAAATTTGAAATTGGCGGATATTATAATCTGCTTGAGGTATAATGAATTCATCTGTTTTATATGTAATGGCTTCTTGGAGTGGTCCAAGATCTGATGTTAGATTTGACGACACATACGTCGAAAGTCACATCAATCAATTAAAAAAAATTAGCAACAACTTAACACAAATCTCAATAGGAAATCCTGAAAATCAATCCAAAAGAGAAGAGTTTGAAGAGTATCTTAAATCTCTTTCAAATGTCAATAACGTTCCAGTTGTGGTGCATGATGTTCCAAACATTGGCCGATCTTACGGCCAATGGTCACGCATCTATGAAAAATATAGGAAACAATTCGACTATTACATATTCGTCGAGGATGACTATCAACCAGTTATCGACAATTTCGACTCTGTGTTAATTGACATGTATGAAAGTAAAAATTGTGGATTTTTATGTGGTTTAGTTTTGGATGAAACTGGACGATATGGAATCAAATCTCAGAAGCACGCCGGAATTACGAATGGCATAGCAAGTTCTTCTGTCTTAGAAAAAATTAGAGACAAATTTTGTTGTTTGCCTCATGACATGGGCGAATATTCAAATGGACAAATCATTTTTTCTAATGGCTTCCTTGAAACAGGCTTTTCAATTGCAGAATATATAGATTCAGGAAAATACAGATCACTGTATGACGATCACACTGATGAAATCAGAATCTATGGACCAAATAAAGATGCCAAAGATATTTTCTCGCCAAAAAGAGTTGTTGGCATAGAAAATGCCTTCAATTATGTTCATTTTAAAGAATCTGTTAGACCTGTTAGACCTGTTAGACCTGTTAGACCTGTTATACCTGTTATACCTGTTAGAAGAACTCCAAAATCAAGAGTTGTCGGAAGGCGTAATTAGCGTCCATTGATAAATCTCTGACAAAATCCAGTTGATGTTGCGAGCATATAATTATTCAATAAGACCAAAAACTCATTCAAATGTTCACGTAGTTCGTTTTGCTGCATCTTGTCAAGATCTTTGCCTTTCGTTGTTCGCACGTTAGCATGAGCATTTTCCCATGGATCTCCATTAACCATGATGGTGTAGGTTCTCTCCAGTGGTTGTACTGTGTGCCATGTACGACGATCCACTATTTCATATGTTGAATAAGGTCGCACGATCTCTCTAAAGTGAAAAACAGGTTCTGATTGGAGGTCTTGAGAAAATCCAATTCGATGTACATATGAGCCTTTGAGCATCAAAAATGCTCCGGGCCACTGATGAGGATGAGAAAAAGATTCTTCAGTTGAGCAAGGGTCGAAAGCGTGCAAGCAAACTCGATAGTCTCCAAACTTTCTAAACACACGGTATGTCCACGGCTTTCGTCGATTAACGATTAGGCTGTCCCATTCATCGCCACGATTAATGCTCGCAAATACTTCTGGGATTAAATTTTGAAGAATTTCAATCATGATTTTTGACTTTCAAACCAATATAATCTATCAGTTTCTTTGAGCAACTTGTCTAAAGAGATCATCACCCACAATTCATCTTCGCCATATCGATAGTGCAGCCGACAGGGAAATCCAATACATATTGGCGTAAAATCTTCCAATCGAATACAAGCTAACCATGGTTTTCTATTTCTCTTCCAGCAAAGAATTGGTTTCCTGCCAGTGTATTCAGCATCTCGACTGACTTGTTCAATGAACTTGTTGAGTTGTGGAAGAGATCCGTCAACAGCATTTGCAAGCTCCATGTCATCTTCATAGCCACCTTTAGATTCAATGACCCACTTAAAGCCTTCTGGAACACAAATATCTCCAGAATAAACTTGTTTGGCTTGTTTTGATAAATTAACTTGAGACCATCTATTTCCAGATCCAACTGATCTGGAAAAATTTGCATCTTGACCAAAAAATCCATTTAATAGCTTACACAAATGTCTTTCTACACTTTTTCCTTTTCTGCAACCATTGATTTTTTTCTTAATCGGATTATTATCAATAATATCTTCTATTTGCATGTCTTCATCATCACTCATTGCACTCCTATTCGCCTACTAAACGTAGCGTTCCTTGTAAATCGTTTCTTGTGTTTTCTAATGAATCTAAAATATCATTATAATATTGCGGCGGCATAGTTCCCTCTAAACAAGCATTAGTAGAAATAGTTTTTATATTACGAATAATATCCACAATATCATCACAAATACTTTCATGCTCTGTTCCGCCTTGAACATATGAATCATATAATTCATCATTTTTCAAAGTTGACTTTGCATAATCCTTATGTGTTGAATCTTCAAAATATTCATCTATTAGCTCATCTCCAGAGTTAAGTTCAGTGACTACTGATACTTTAGTCTTAGGTGATTGCACAATAAAAAATTCATCTTCCCAATCTTTACCGGTTTTTTTAACATCCATTTTAAATCTATAAAACTGACCTTGAGAAGAAACTTGAGGATTGTCATCATCAACATGTAATGCCCAGACTTCGTTAGGCGGAATTTCAATTAATTTTTGATCTTTAACAACTGCCTTTACGCCTTCAGAACAAGCAGCAATAGCTCGATACCAGATATCTGGTGATGAAAAGAAGAAAACTTGTCCAAGTCCAATACGAAGGTCAGCAATCCATAGTGGACGTTGATCGTTTCTAAAGAGAAACAAATTTCTTTGAGAATCATCTTCTCTTTCTCCAATAGCAACAGCCATGGCTCCTTCTGTAATTGTAGACCAAACATCTTTGATGCCGCCTAAACGGTGAGATATCCTTGTTGGAATATCTGTCAATTCAAGTTTGTCTTCCATGCCCTTTTCAAATATTCTCAAAATGACTTCTGAATCTGTTTCTGAAAAACATTGATATTTCTTACTGAGAAAATTTGCTTCATCTATGGTTCCATTGTGAATCATGCCAATTCTCTTATCAAGGCTTACAAATGGATGGTTGTTGCTATTTGTAGAAGCATGACCAGCACCTTTAGATGTAGATCTAGCATGTGCTAAAAGAACATTCAATTTAGATTTACGAATCTTTTTCCAAAAATCTTTCTTAATAAATTCGCTAGATTTAATAGGTTCTTTTTGGTAAAATACTTTGCCATTTTTGCCAGCTTCAGCCGCCCAAATGCCAGCAGCATCGGTTCCTCTGTATTCGAGGAAATCGAATAAATTAGTCATTATTTCATAAGTTGCTTTTGACTTTTTTGATAAGCCAATAAAACCTGATATTCCGCACATGATAATACTCCAATACAGTATTATAACAGTAATTTAAATCGAGATCAAGATACATGAACTATTCCAATGAGAATTACAAAAATTTTTACCCAAACACTTATTAGCATGTTGTACATAATGGCTCAGGTGGGATTCGAACCCACAAGCATCTCTCCTTCTGAGGGAAAGTGGTCTTCCAGTTGCCTACCGAGCCAAAATATCGTTTGCTGACTTATGATCAATACCTGCACCCCGACCTTACGCCCGCAAGCGGTAACAAAAGTTACTTATCGAGCAGCACCTTGTTAGTTAACATAAGTCCTATCAAGGCTATTCAGTTGCAAACGACAAACAAAGATGACGCCTTGTACTTTGGCAAACGTAGGTGACGCCTCTGAAATAATCGTCAACTTTTTAACGTCTTTGTTTAGTTCAATTATTTCATTACTTCAGCAACAACACCAGAACCAACGGTTTTGCCGCCTTCTCGAATTGCAAATCTACTGCCCACTTCAAGAGCAACAACTTTGCCAAGATTAACTTCCACATCTACTGTGTCACCCGGAACTGCCATTTCTACTCCATTGAGTAAATTTGCAGAACCAGTTACGTCTGTTGTACGAAAATAAAACTGTGGTCTATATCCATCAAAAAACGGAGTGTGTCGTCCACCATCTTCTTTAGCCAAAACGTAAATCTTTGCTTTGAAACGATTGTGCGGTTTAATCGAATCTGGAGTAACAATTACTTGTCCTCTTTCGATGTTTTCGCCTTTCATGCCTCTCAACAAAACTCCAACATTGTGTCCAGCCAAGCCCTCATCAAGCGGTTTATTAAACATTTCGACGCCTGTAATGACGCTCTCTTGAGTGTCATTCAAACCTACGATTTGAACTTTATCGCCGACTCGCACACGACCTTGTTCGATCTTTCCCGTGGCAACTGTCCCACGACCTTCAATCTGATGAACACCTTCAATAGCTAACAGAAAAGGTTTTTCTGTACGACGTTCTGGGACCATTACATAATTGTCCAAAGCATCAAGCAGATCAACAATGCACTTGTTTGCTTCAGCGTCTTTAGGAGTTGCTAAAGCTGCTTTGGCGTTGCCTCGAATGAATGGCGTTTTTTCTCCATCAAATCCAAATTTTGTAAGAAGCTCACGAACTTCCATTTCAACCAAATCAAGAAGCTCTGGATCATCAACCAGATCGCACTTGTTTAGAAACACAACTAGAGCCGGAACATCGACTTGGCGAGCCAAGAGAATGTGCTCACGTGTCTGAGGCATAGGTCCATCAACTGCTGATACCAACAGAATGGCTCCATCCATTTGAGCCGCACCAGTAATCATGTTTTTGATGTAATCGGCATGTCCCGGACAATCGATGTGTGCGTAGTGACGGTTTTCGCTTTCGTATTCAACGTGCGAAGTGATGATTGTGACTTGTTTTGTTGGGTCACGAACAATTCCGCCTTTTGACACGTCCATGTAACTCTTGGCAACAGCCAGATTTTTTGTAGCCTGTACTGCCAGAATTGCGGCTGTGATGCATTTCCTGTAAGTTCTGAAAAACCTTTTGATCCGTTATATCCAATCGTTTGCGTATGACAATTAGGACACAAAAATCTCAAGTTTTCTGGGCTATCATCTAGCCAGTTAGAATTTTTGTGATCCACTTACTTTAAATAAACAAATGGGGCCGTCAGGAATCGAACCTGTTATCCGCAAGGCACAAGATTTACAGTCTTATTGGTTTCCCACAACACTAGCAACCCCATATTTATACTTCAACGAATTCAAGATGTTCTGAAGTTACTTCAAACTTTTTTTTGCCGACTTCTATGACATCCCCAACATGGAAATTATGCTCCACATTAAAGTTTGTTACAATAAAGCCATTCAGTTTTACCGCACCCATTGTTATCTGCCTACGTCCTTCAGACATACTGACAGTTGCTCGGAGTTTGGACAATAATTTCGTTAATGTCATTTTTCTTATTCTTTTTAAATTTGGGTTGGGAGGGATTCGAACCCCCGAACTCGATGAGAATTGATTTACAGTCAACCTGCTTTATCCACTTGCATACCAACCCGAAATTTTACCTTTTCAAAAACTCTTTTTCTCTTTTATTGATCTCGGAAATGTATTCGTAAATATCATCTTCCGTTACATCACCTTTATTAAACGACTCTCCAATTGAAGTGCTCTCAATGATTCCTTTGGAGAAACTTCCATCATCAAGACAATAATCAACAATGATTTCTTTTTGCTCTTTTGTAAGAGGCATCTTCAATCCTTTACTTAGATTTTACAAAAAGGGAAAAAGAAAAATTGTCGTTTTCTAAATCCCTTATTTCTTCTTTTAAAGAAGCAATGATTTGTGGATCTCCATGTTCTTCCGACCATGTCAACACAAACAAATCACGTTCATGTCTTTTTATCATAACATCAGTCATGCCAATTGTCGAGCATCTTTCTTGTCCATTCTTTTTTGTTTCAGAATGCACCTGACTAAGTTCTTCTTCAGACATAGAAATAACGTCGTTTATTGACAAATACTTTTTCATTCGTTCACGTAGATCTTTCTGATGAAATACTCTGCAACAGTCGTAACATCTGGATTAGAAATTTCAGATGTTATTCGTGATTCAGCTTCTTGGTAAGTATCGTATCTGTCAATTTCACTTGATCCACGTTCTGTGCTAGTGATTTCCATCACTAAAAATTTGATTTTCATTTTAAGTCATCCTTGCCTTCTTTGAATTTCAGTTTTGACATCAATTCTTGTTTTGTGTCTTTTCGTTTCGGATATTTGTCCGAGTGACACAAAAAACATCGTGTGTTGCCGCAATCCCAAGCATCTGTTTTTCTGTACCGACCTTTTTGTTCATCACATTTACAATCAACTTTATAAGGGTCAACCCCCGGAATTCGATTGTAATTTATATTACTTTCAACATGCGAAAGAAAATGTTTCTTCCATTCCCGATGAGTTCGGGAATATTCTTGATGCCATCTTTTCATATAAGACTCCTGTATGGTAGGTTGCTCCCACCGCAGCGACCATACATGATCGACACTGCGATGGGCAACAACTGATCCAGCAGTCTTTATTGAATTTCATTTCCAAACTCCTCAATTTGAAATCTTTTACAACCGTTTTCAAACTCTTGTCTAGTTGGCAAAGCAGGATCAACCTGCGATTTCATGTTTAACGCATCTTTCAATTTGTTAAACAGTTCTGGATAATACCAACATCGTTCATGGCCTTGTTTGTCTAACCATTCTTGTACAATTGCACGAACACTTTCGAGTTCTTTTTGTTCTTTTTTTGTCATGCACTTAGTCTTCTTTAGGATCAAAAAATTTGTTGCAATGAGTACAATGATACAAATTGCAATCTTTTTTCACAACAGATTTTTTCTTCCACAAAAAGGACATTTCACTTCGTTTGTATTTTCATTCTTCATAGCGGAAGCGACAGGCGTCGAACCTGCAAGACGGATTTAACCGCCTGTCTCTTTAGCAAAGAGGTTAGTATAGCCACTTACAATCACTTCCAATTTTGTGAGACAAGAATCGAATAGATACGTTTTCAGGATTTCTCCTGATTGGCGGGATTTGAACCTGCCTCGAAACTAATCTTTCGAAAAGTCGCTTGTGCCTTGATTCTATCCTATTGAATAGCATCAGCACTTTTCCGTCACATTTCCATTCTACATTCTCACAAGTAGCGTGTTCTGGTTTCGAACCAGATTCTGTGAATTTTCAGTTCACCGCATTGACCACAATTGCTTACACGCTATTTGGATGGCGTTTCCACCATCCTGATTTTATTCAATTACTTTGTATTGAGTTTTTCTGTATCTCTTCCAGCAGTTGTGATTAATACAACTCTTTTGTAGATCATCCCATGCCTCAACAAGGTTTCTTAAGTTTCGACTTGCTCGAAGCGAAATTTTGTATTCATCCCAATAGATGAAGTCTTTTTTTCCGTTGGCACGACGCTCTTGTGTTGTTCTCGGGCGTCTGTGATAGTGACAAGATAACATTTCTTTCTCTCCAAAACCGCACTATTGCGTTAAGGAAAGAATTGTTCTCGATATTTCATCGGCTCCTCATTTCTAGCAGATTATAGATGTATTCCCAAATCGCATTCCGCCGAAGCGGACAAAAAGAAACCTACGCAGTTTCAAGTTCGAGAAGTGGTCAGTCTCGGAGTCGAACCGAGTTCTTATCTTCTTCAGAGATACGCTGAATAACCGTACTAGCTCACTGACCAAAATATTTTAACACTATCGAGACTTTTCCTACTCTCGATTTCCATTGATCTTTTTCCACAATGATATATTCATCATAGTAGAGATCGGTTCTTCCCGACAACCAAATTGCTGTTAAGCGATGATGGCCGTCTTCAACTTGTATTTCACCATCTTCGCATCGAGCCAGCGTGATTTGTGGCAACACGCCACCCTCACACAATGTTTTAATCATAGCTGGAATTTGCCCAGCACGATGCAGATTCCTCTGCGAAAACCAAATCTTTGTGATATCCATGAAAACCTCCATAATTGGAGGTCCAAGGACCATCACGAATCAAAAATAAAATCATCTAGTAAATTCCTTTTGTGTCTGAAGTCTTCATAGTAACAGTAACCAGACAAAGAACGACTTAACTTCAATTCCTTGAAATCAAGATACCAACAACAAGTGCTGATTTTCTTTCCCCAGTGATCACTCCATCGTATCACCTTTTCGTTTTCATGCCAATATGTAGATCCAGTAAAGGAAACATAATCAGGATTACTCACATCGAGTGAAATTGGCAACTGTTTCTATGAAAAAGTTGTCAAAATCATATTTCATCAAGCGGAAGACACGGGAGTCGAACCCGCTGCCCCCTTTCGGGAGTTACCTGCTTTCCAAGCAAGCCGCTAACCATTCGCATATCTTCCAAATTACAATTTGTTTGAGACTTGCCATTGGTTTTAACCGCAGGCCAGACTTCGAACCTGTATTAACGCTCCTCCAGTCTCATAGTTTTTAAGAAGAACAAATTGAGCAGAAGACGGAGAACACGAATCCCAACCATTGCTGGTCCAACCGCTTTCGAAACGGTGCTGACTCCTCGTCAGTTCATCTTCTATGGTTTGACTATTTTTCTTTAATCTTATCAATGTATCCTTTATTCCAAAATGAACGTGATGTTTCATCTCGATAAGGATTCAGGATAGGATTAATCTTTAATGCACCAGCTTCTAGTCCATCTTCATAAGCTTTTTCGTATCTTATGGTATGGATTTTATCTAATTTATTAACAAGAGCCGCTACGATAACAACAAACATTGCAACAGCAAGAACCGTAATAAACAAATTTTTCATTGAATGCTTTCTTTAAAAATAGTAAGTGTCCAAGAGAGGAGTCGAACCTCCACGCCATTACTGGCGGCAGGCCCTCGACCTACTGCGGCTACCGTTACGCCACTTGGACTTTTTCTTTTAGTCTTCTCAATCTTAAATATTTGGCATTTGAGATAATATCTGTTCCAGAATCTTCTCCCATTGTTGCTTGGCTGTGACAATTTGGACAGAGAAATTCCAAATTGTCAGCTTCATTATTCAGCCAATTCTCGTCTTTATGATTGACCTGTAATCTCAATTCTTTTCCGTTCCACGATCCTTTATTTTCACAATGTTCGCATTTGTATTCTACGCCGCATTCAATTAACGCTCGTCTCAGCCTATAGGCAACTTGCCGTCTATTGGTGTCTGGCATTAATACTAGCACATCTGACCAGTGCTTTTTCTTTGATCCTTTGTGTTTTTCTCCACAGTTTGCTGCTTGTCCAAGAAAGTGAGATGTGTCAATTTCATAGATTTTGATCCATCTTTTGATATTCTGTTGTTGACCACCAGACCATTTTATTCCAAGTTTTCTAATCACTTCTGCAAGCGATATACTTTCTTTAATAATTGGTTCTAATAATTCTTTTGTGTATTTGGTAGACTTGCTCATATTTTAACATAGTGTGTCTGCCAAATATTTATCTCGCTGGAGGGACTCGAACCCTCAATCCTCTAGGGCATCGAATTTTAAGTTCGACGTGTATCTCCATTTCCACCACAACGAGTTATACTAAATTGAATTAAATTGTTAAAGATCAAAAAAGCGGATAACAGAGGTGCCGACCCCCAAGCCATTCGCATGGCTCCAACCGCTTTCAAGGCGGTGCTTACAGCCGTGTAAGTTTATTATCCAAAATTTGTATTACATCGAGGGATTCAAACCGTTCCAAAAAACCTAAGTAATTTGGTTTACTAGGACAAACTAAGTTTTCTGATATTTGGAAAACTTATTTTAATGTTTGCCTTGCGTGGCCTTGCGGCAAGGCTCCTATCCCTTATTCATAAGAACTCAGGGATTACTTATGTTTTAATTAAATTTAACCTTATTGGAATCAACAAAATGTTGTCTTGGTTAGTATTTCAATCTAGGGAATGACCCATACCAACTAAATGTAATACAGTAGCATCGGTGGGACTCGAACCCACAAGCATCTCTCATTTTGAGTGAAAGTGGTCTGCCAATTGCCTACGATGCCAAAAATTGTACCATGTCAAAAGATTCGAACTTTTGAACTCAATATGCACCTGTGATTATATTGGATTCGAACCAATCATATTGAACTATTATCCCAACGAAACACAATACAGTAGCACGGGTGGGACTCGAACCCACAAGCATCTCAGATTCTAAGTCTAAGTGGTCTGCCAATTGCCTACCGTGCTATAAAATCTTCTTAAAATTTACTGAAATAATTCTACAAAATTCAACGAATTCTTCCTCCATCATAGTCGGGGCTTTATTTGGCAAATAAAAAAGGTCGTATCCCGCTAAGGGATACGACCTTTTTTATTTTCGGTCAATCCAAAGCGATTGCTATTCCTCACCTGATAGGAGGGAATAATACAAACTCGACAGTGAACTAAATAAGGATTGCATGATTTTTCTCTTTTTTTTTGTGTGAGCACTTTGCCCACTTTTGTATAGTAGTCATCTCGAAATATTTTTGCAAGCTCCATTACAAAAATTTTTCATCCATACCAATAAGACGCAAGGTAAATTAAAAGGTTCGCAGAATTTTTGTAAAAACAAAAATGTCAGACAGGTTTTTAGCCTGTCTGACATTTTGAACAAAGAAAATAGATTCAGATTCGTTTCAAGCGATTTTTGTAAGAGGCTATCCCGGATAGCCTCTAACTGTTGGTCGAGTGACAAATACAGACGTTCCACAAATTATTGCAGCGAATCCAAGTCCAATCATTCCCCAAGCAACAGGAATCGATACAATTGATTCCTCATTGATTGAAGATTTTTTTACAGGAATTGCAATCTCTTCGTATGGAACTTCGAGAACAGAATTGTCCAAAGAGACTGGAATTAATTTACCTTCTTCAAGTCGGAAGACCGTATCGCTGTTCATTTGCTTTGCAGAAACATCTCTACTTTCAGCGTAGCGGAGAACTTCTTTCACAAGTTCAGGATTGCTGTATTCCGTTTTCATGACTTTAACGAGGTCGTAGTTGCTGAATCCTGTAGATTCTGCTTCATTTGTTGGTCGGCTTTTCAATTCACCGATTCCCAATCCTGTAGTTCCGAGTCCAGCAGCCAACAATATTGCTGATGTAATCCCCAAGAAACTTGCACGTTTGGCAATGCCAACAACCATTGAGCAGGCGGCTTTTGCTGTTCTCCATCCAATCCATGTCGTTACAATTGCTCCAATTACTGTGAACACCTCTTTGGTTGCGTACTGGCTGAGGGTTTCTCCGATTTCATTCATGTGATGCTCCTAAAACTAGAGGATTTTTTGTCCTAAAAAATATTCGACAGCTAACTTTCGCTGTCTGTGCTTTTCAATCATAGCAGGTAAAAATAAATTTGCCAAGAGTAGATTTGATTTCATCCCAATTTTTGTATTGAAAACTCTAAATAGATGTATGCGATTTAGACACTTCATCTTATTAGAACAAGATCCAATGGGCGGCGGCGATCCAATGGCTGGTGGACCACCATCAATGGGAGGTCCACAAATGGGCGGAGCACCACCAATGGGAGGTCCACCGGGAATGGACCCAATGGGAGGTCCACCAATGGGAGGTCCACCAATTGGAGGACCACCGGGCGGAGTGCCAACTCCACCAGAGCCACAGCCAGTTCCTCAACATGCTGATGTGTGGACTGTTTTAGACTCTCTTCTAAGCGGCAAGCCAATAGAACAAGAAGAGGAATTGAAAAAATATCAATCTCAGAAGTCGCAACTTTCTTCTCAAAATTCTCCTCCATCACCGGGTGGACCTCCGGGAATGGGCGATCCAACGGGCGGAATGGGCGGACCAGCTTTGATGAGTTAGGCTTTACTTTAAGAAAGGTGTTCTGTTAGAATGCCTGAATGTTTAAGAAGGCTCGAATAGCTCTCAGCAATTGGAAAGAATTGAACAATGAGTAAAGCATTGGTGTTTAGCGATTTGCATCTTCACGGCCATAAAGATCGCATTGAACGTCTTAAAGATTGTTTGGATGTTTTAGAATGGGTATTTACAACTGCTGCTGAGCGTGATTGTAAATACATTTTCTTTCTTGGTGATTTATTTCACGAACGATCTTTTATTGATGTGCGAAATTATTTGCATACATTCGAAGTTTTTATGAGGCATATGTTAGACGATGCCTTTGATCGACAAATGTATTTGTTGGTCGGAAACCATGATATGTATCATAAAGAACGATGGGATGTTAATTCCATCAAGCCATTATCAGCTATTCCAAACATTACAGTTATTCAAAGCCCTGTTTCTCTTAATATTGGTGGCAGAAAAATTGATTGGCTTCCTCATGCGGAAAATCCAATTGAGTCTCTGAATAAATTTAAAAAGAATGGGGCTGGAGACATTCTGTTTGGACACATGGCTGTTAGTGGTGCATCTACAAATACATTTTATGGAGTAAAATCAGATGTCATTGTTGAATACGACAATGAAATGGTTCGTGTAGACGCATCACTGTTTGATGATTGGGGCATGACGATGCTTGGGCATTATCATGAGGAACAAAAACTTTCACCAAAAGCAGAATATGTTGGTTCTCCATTACAATTATCATTTGGAGAAGCGTTCCAACAAAAACATATAATTATCATCGATCTTGAAACGATGGAGAAAGAATATGTTATCAATGATTTTAGTCCAAAACATTTGATTGTTACAGAACAAGACATTGAAAATGAAGCTTATGATTTAACAGGGAAATTTGTAAGAATAGCTGTAGAGAACATGGGTAAGAAAGATCTTATCGATCTTCAAAGAAAAATCGCCCGAGAAAACAAGCCTCTTACGGTTGATCTTAAACAAACCGATAAAAAAATCGGAGAGCAAGACGCTACTGTGATTAAGGAAGCTAAATCAATCCTGACAGACACAAAGCAGATGTTGGATCAATACATCAAGGACAAAGGCGTTCCAGATGGTTTGGATGCTAAAAGATTACTCGCTGCTGGCGAAGAATGTTTGGCAGATATAATTTCTGCTTGAATTTCAAACGTCTTAAAGAAACTTTCTGTTCTTTAAGACATTTCATTTGTCACATCGAAAGCGATGTTTTAAGATTGTGTTCTAAGAATTGGAGCTAGTATGAGAAATTTGAATTTCCGTTCCGCATATGCAGAAAATATCCTGTGTTTTGGCCCAGAAGGAGTGAATTTTCATTTCACTGACTATGGTCAAGTTGTTCAAGTCAAGGGAATAAATCTTGATACTCCCGGAACCAAAGAAGATCCCGCTAGCAACGGTACGGGAAAAAGTTCTGTACAGGAGATTCTGTCCATTGGACTGTTTGGAAAAACAGTTAAAAGTCCGACCAAACTAAAAGGCGGACAGATTATTAATACAATGGCAGAAAAAGCTCACGTTGAAGTTCAGTGGGATGATTATCGAGTTGTTAGAAGCTTCAAACAAATGTCTTCTGGCAGCATTACAACTAAAATTCGAGTGTGGGAAAGTAAAGATCATATTTGGGATGAAAACTCTGAAGTCACTAAAGGCGGAAGGCCCGGAGAGACCCAAGATTGGATTCAAGAAAAACTTGGCTTGAATCATCATACATTTTGCAATATTGTAATTTTCGATGATTCAAGTTTTTATTCTTTTCTTGAATCAGATGCTGCTACAAAAAGACAATTTGTAGAAAACTTATTAGGACTTGATCAATACCGTAAGTATCATGAAAATGCTAAGTCATTGCTTAAGAGTCGTAAAAGTTCTGTAGAATCTTTGGGCAGTGAATATGATCTTTTGTGCGGTTCTGTTGAGTCTTGTGAACGCAGAATACAAACTTTAGAACAGCAGCAGCATAGCTGGAAAAATTCAAAGAAAACTGCTTTCATGGATATGGTTGGTCGAATTAAAACAAAACAAACTTCATTAGAAACAACTGATACTGGCGAACAATTAGCAAATTGGCAAAAAGGTCAGGATAGAATTGTTGCTTTGACAGCTAAAATTGACGACAAAGAATCAAAACTCAAAAATGTTAAAGATGCGTTAAAAGTTGCTCGTGAAACTATGGAATCAGCTAGAGAACACAAAAACGCAATTACATCAGTAATTCAACAACACACACTTGCAATCAAAGCAGCAGAAATTGAATTAAGCAAGCAACTTAAGCAAATTGAAAAACTTGATAAGCTTGAAGATGGTGCTCAATGTCCAGTTTGCCTTGGAACTATTAAGAAAGATAGTTATGGCAAAGTTCTTAAACATAGTCATACCACTGCTGACGAACAACGTGTTGCTATTCGTAATGAAAATAATTCAATTGACAAACATTCAGAAGAACTTTCAAAAAAGACTCAAGCTGTTGCGTCAAGTCAAAAAGGCATTAGTGATGCTGAGGGAAGTGTCGCTATAATTGAAGGAGAGATTCGTGAATATAGAAAAGAAATATCTAAGCTATCTGCAATCAGCAAGCCAGAAGGAAGTTCAAGAGAACAAGTTTTAGAAGCAGAGATTGCTGAATTAAGGAAGCAGGCCAAAAATCTTAAGGAAGAATATGAAGGAAGTTCTCCTTATGCAGAGATTTTAGTTCAAGCACAGTCAGAATTGACTGAAACTAAAAATCAATCAGAAATAAAAGCTAATGAAATTTGTGTGGCCGAAGAGCGGCTTCCTTATTATCATTTTTGGGTTGAAGCGTTTGGCGATCGTGGAATTAGAAGATATGTGGTGGATGGAATCATTCCTGCCCTTAATGCTCGTGTTGCTTATTGGTTGAACTATCTGATTGATAGCAAGATTGAACTAACATTTAATAACGAGCTTGATGAAAAGATCACTCGCAGCGGAAACCCTGCTTTTTATTACTCTATGTCAAATGGAGAAAGAAGAAGGATAAATTTGGCTGTATCACAGGCTTTTTCTTATGTTATGATGCTTAACTCTGGGTGTTGTCCGAGTTTAGTATTTCTTGATGAAATTACAGGTGGAGGAATTGACAAAGCAGGCATTGTAGGTATTTACAACATGATATTTGAGCTTGCTAAAGAACGTCAGGTTTTTGTTACAACACATAATGAAAATCTATTGTCGATGTTACAAGGATGTGAGACTTTAACACTTAAAAAAGAAAATGATGTTACTGTTCTTTCTTGATAACCAAATCATTTCTTAATACAATTTTTTTAAAAATATATAGTTGGATTTTTTGCTGCTGTTAAGCTTAGCTACCTTCCACCTATATTAAAGGAACAAACAAAACATGTCGGTTAAAGCACTACAAGATTATACGTTCGTCAGCAAATACGCTCGCTACTTGCCTGAACAAAAGAGAAGAGAAACATGGGTAGAAGCAGTAGATCGAGTTCGTGATATGCACATCAGGCGATATCCTCAAATCAAGCAGGACATCACTTGGGCGTTTGAACAAGTTAAGCAACGCAAGGTTCTTGGCTCTCAGAGAGCTTTACAATTTGGCGGTCAACCAATCGAAAAGAAAAATGCAAGAATCTACAATTGTATAAGTTCGTATTGCGATAGGTTGAGATTCTTCCAAGAGTGCTTCTGGCTACTGTTGTGTGGTTGCGGGACTGGCTTCTCTGTACAGAAGCATCACATTGCAAAATTGCCAAATTTTAATTCTATTTTGCTGGAAAAGAAATTTCTAACAAAGAAAGTATATGTTATTCCAGACTCTATTGAAGGCTGGTCTGACTCTCTCGGAGTTTTATTAAGTGCATATTTTGAAGATGGAGAGTTTTCAGAATACTATGGAACAGAAGTTATTTTTGATTGCAGTTTGATTCGTCAAGAAGGTGCTTTGTTGGGTTCATCATCTGGGAAAGCTCCGGGTCCAAAGCCATTGATGAGAGCACTGGAAAAGATTCGTAATATTCTTGACAAATGTGTTGCCGATGAACAGAAGTCACTTCGTCCAATTGACGCATACGACATTATAATGCACGCATCTGATGCAGTTTTGTCTGGCGGAGTTAGACGATCAGCCACTATTTGCCTGTTCTCTCCAGACGATGAAGAAATGGCTACTGCCAAAATTGGAAATTGGTTCATTGACAATCCTCAGCGTGGTCGATCAAACAATTCTGCTATTCTTTTACGTGGAAAAACCACTAAAGAACAGTTTGAAAAACTGATGGGATATGTTCGTGAATTTGGAGAACCCGGATTCGTTTGGTCAGATTCTTTAGAAATTCTTTTCAATCCTTGTGTTGAAATTTCGCTCTACGGATATGATATCGAAACTGGTTTGAGTGGATGGCAATGTTGCAATTTGTGTGAAATTAACGGGAAAAAATGTCATACTTTGGATGATTGGATTATCGCCGCAAAAGCAGCGGCTATCATTGGAACATGTCAGGCTGGATATTCAGATTTAACATACCTTGGCCCTGTATCAAAGAAAATCATTGAACGAGAGGCATTATTGGGGGTCAGCATTACAGGCGTGATGGACAACCCAGAAATTTTACTTGATCCTGAAAAACAACGATTTGTTGCTCAATTAGTTTTAGATGTTAATGAAGAATTCGCTGCTAAAATAGGGATAAACCCTGCTGCTCGTGCAACATGTTTGAAGCCTGCTGGATGTCTTGAATTCAACACAAAAATAAAAACATCTGAAGGCTCATTTACACTTTTGGAAATATTTGAAGACCAAGGATATTCGTTTGATGAAATTAAAAACATGAATAAAGAATGGCTGGAATTAAAAAAACCTCTTTTGATTTTAAACGAAAACAATGAAATAGAAAATGTTACAAGATTGTATGTAAATGGAGAAATTCAAACTTATGAAATACCATTGGATGATGGATCTGTTGTCAAATGCACACCTTGGCACAAGTTTAAATTAACTGATGAAACTTGGAAAAGAGCAGACGAACTAAGCGAAGGTGATGATATCCTCTCTTATTAGATTTATTTGAAAAAC
>Ga0163144_10003374_pt1 | contig 36379 bp, 37 predicted proteins | sample OliLak19BULKMAT1_FD_123175 | JGI IMG/M metagenome (GOLD analysis project Ga0163144, IMG submission 123175) | Freshwater microbial mat bacterial communities from Lake Vanda, McMurdo Dry Valleys, Antarctica - Oligotrophic Lake LV.19.BULKMAT1 | ecosystem: Environmental > Aquatic > Freshwater >...
CGGCGTCAATCATCGTCGAGAACTGGCGAGAAAAGACTACGAGATCCTTGGTAGTTACTCCCACACCGAAACTAAATCCACCACCCGAGAATTGCTTGACCGATTTTAATTTCTTGGGACGAATTTGCTGCGTGCGAAGGTACTGAAGGACGGCCTGTTCGTTAGCGGCTTCCTTCGTTCCAGACTTCACTTGTCCGTTTCGTGCGACGCCTTCCCATTTATAAAGTGCCATAGTATTTCCCCTCTTTCATCGATCACTACTTCTTAGCTGTCTCAGGTCGAGCCCTTTGCGCCGACGCTTGCTGCCCCTGCTGCGTTGAGCCCGCCATGATCATGGCCCGGAGCTCCTCCGGATCACTGCTCGCACTCAATACATCTTCCATTGAAACTATTCGCTTTAAGTAAAGTTGGGCCAAATTCTGATTCAGGGTGACCATTCCATGCTTCCCTTGACCAACTTGCATTTGCGAATACATCTGATGAATCTTGTCCTCACGGATAAGATTTCGAATCGCTGGGTTGGGAATCAAAACTTCACACGCCATCGCGCGCCCAGTTCCAGAAGATTTTGGCAGCAAAACCTGAGAAACAATTCCCTCAAGCACAAAGCTAAGTTGAGCCCGAATCTGAGCCTGCTGGTGCGGTGGAAACACATCAATAATTCGGTTGATCGATTGAATTGCTGAATTCGTATGCAGTGTTGCCAGGCAAAGGTGGCCCGTTTCGGCAATTGCAAGCGCTGCCTCAATTGTCTCGAGATCTCGAAGCTCCCCCACCATCACCACGTCGGGGTCTTGGCGCAAAATATATTTGAGCGCCTTTGCAAAGCTCTGCGTATCTGCGTGCACCTCACGTTGATTGATAATGCAGCCCTTATGTGGATGCAAAAATTCAATCGGATCTTCGATCGTCAAAATATGCTGACTCGTCTCTCTATTAATTTTGTCGATCATTGAAGCCAGCGTGGTTGATTTTCCAGAGCCCGTGGGTCCAGTGACTAGAACTAAACCTCTAGGTCGCTCGGTAAGATCCCCAACTACCTTGGGTAAATTGAGTTCTTCCAAAGTGGAGATCTTAAACGGAATTTGTCGAAACGTTCCCGACACCACACCTCTCTGCATGAAAATATTACCTCGAAATCGAGAAAGATTTTTTACTCCGAAGGATAGATCGAGTTCATTCTCTTGTTCGAATCTAGACTTCTGACCGTCTGTGAGAATGCTGTAGCAAATTCGCTTGCAGTCTGCAGGGCTCATGGGAGGCAACTTGAGTGGAATCAGATTTCCATCCACTCGAATAACGGGAGGTGTTGCGGCTGTCACATGCAAATCACTAGCTCCCTTATCGAGCATCGTCTTGAGCAGCTGATGCAAAGAGAGGACGGAATTGTCGATCGTTGTTTCAGCGTTCTTGCTATCTTCCATTGTCTCTCCTCAAATCCATTTATTTAATTCACATCGCTTGCGGTTACTCGACAGGCTTCTTCGATCGTCGTAACTCCATCGCGGATTTTATTGATGGCGCTCATGCGAAGTGTTTGCATACCCAATCGCATCGCTTCTCGCTTGAGCTCTGCGGTGCTTGCGCCGTTCAGCACAAACTCTTTGAGTTCATCTTTCATGATCATCACTTCATAAAGCGCGACTCGGCCTTTGTAGCCAGTATTTGAGCAATTGGTGCAGCCCTTACCCTGCCGAACTTTCATCCCCCCGGCCAAATCCGGATTCACTCCGATATCAAGCAGAGATTGAATGGGAACTTTAACTTCTTGAGTACATTCCGGACAAATTTTTCTGGCGAGTCGTTGTGCAACAATTGAATTCAAGGCCGACGCAACAAGGAATGGCTCCACGCCCATATTGAGAAGTCGGCTCACAGTACTTGGAGCATCATTTGTGTGAAGTGTCGAAAGGACCAAGTGACCCGTGAGTGCGGCCTTGATCGCAATTTCAGCCGTTTCAAAATCTCGAATTTCCCCGACCATGATAATGTCGGGATCCTGTCGTAAGAATGATCTAAGTGCTGCTGCAAAGTTCAAGCCGATGTCTTCGTGCATTTGAACTTGATTGATTCCGTTCAAGTTAAATTCCACAGGATCTTCCGCCGTCGAAATATTTTCGGTGATCTGATTCAATTCAGAGAGGGCCGAATAGAGAGTTGTCGTCTTTCCTGATCCAGTGGGCCCTGTGACAAGGACCATTCCGAAAGGTAAATGAATCGACTTCTTAAATCCACCGAGCTGACTCTCTTCAAAGCCGAGCTTTGTCATATCGAGTTGCAGATTTCCTTTGTCTAAGAGTCGCAAAACCACCTTCTCACCAAAGAGAGTGGGTAAAACGGAAACTCGAAAATCCATCTCTTTACCTTTGCCATATTTCATTTTGATACGACCATCCTGTGGAAGTCGTCTTTCCGCGATATCCAAAGAGGCCATGATTTTAATACGAGAAACCATTGGATTCTTGAGCTTGAGAGGCGGCTTCATTTGTTCTTGAAGAACTCCGTCAATGCGGTAACGAACTCGAAATTCCTTTTCATAGGGCTCAACATGAATATCGGATGCGCCCTTCTTGACTGCTTCCAAGAGAACCAAATTGACGAGCTTAACCACGGGGGCTTCTTCAGAAGATGCTTCGAGCGCCCCAAGGTTTAGATCCATGTCCTGAGCGACGACTTCGACATCTTCATCCTCGAAGCCCGCCATGACTTCCGAAAAACGCATGGTCTCGCTCTCGTAGTATTTTTCAATGGCTTCTTTAATGGCAACTTCAGAAGCAACGACGACTTCGATATTGTAGCCAGTAAGAAACTTAATATCGTCGATTGCAAAAATATTGCTCGGATCACTCATGGCGAGGATCAAATTGCTGCCGACTTTATTTACAGGAATCACGATGTGTTTTTCTGTAACATCTTTAGGAACGAGCGCAATAATTTCTGGATCTACGTCAAAGGAAGCCAGATCAATTGAGGGCACGCCGAATTGCTTGCTGAGAAAATTGGTGAGATCCGCTTCCTTAATATAACCAAGCTTGGTCAAATTAAAGCTCAGCCGGCCACCGTTTGATCGCGATGCTTCTTGAGCTTTGATAAGTTGTGATGCCGAGATGACGTTCTCTTTTACTAAGAGTTCGCCCAACCTATTCGACTGGCCAGGTGCCATAATTAAATTTCCCCCATTTACTCCAAGCTCAAGTTTAGCCCATTCAAGACAAAATGTGACGACTTGCGCCAATTTTTGGCCAAAGCCGGTCAAAAATTATCGGCGGTGCGTCAGACTAAGTGAAAAAAAATCAAGACTTTCATGATCTTCTCCACTCAGTCCTTCGTCCGCAAAAATTGAATAGCCCGAACCTTGAGCTGAAATGTTTTCACAATCAGCTCGCCTTTAAGAGATTAAGAACTCTTCCCAATCGCAAATTGGACTGAGCCGCCTTTGCCTTTTCCCTCTGTTCCTCCATTAATTGCGTGAGATGCTCCACTCGTGAAATCAATTCAGAGCGATCCGATTTTCTCTGCTCCTCCAGAATCAGCGACTGAGTGGCTACATTATCTACGCTGGGCTGGGGGACTTCGATCCCATGGGCAGCTCTTGCAAGCATGATCATTTCTTTCACCTCTTTAAGGTCGTAGTTGAATCTAGCTTTCATTTTTTATTCTCCTTTTTCGTTCATATTTATGCTGTGCCGCGTCAATTCGCGGCAAAGCAATTCGTTCACGTCTGCCATCGGCAGTTCAAAATCAAAATCTCATCGAATCATACAAATCACCTCCAAAGCCGCCTTCAAGCGCCGCTCGTTCCCTTCCTGAAAATGCGTCATTCGAGCAAGCTTCATAATCTATGACACTCCGCGTCAAAGCTGAGGCAAAAGACTGCGTCTCCCTTCTCTGGGTTTAAAATTCATCTGTCCGATCTCTCGGCCAAAGACTCGACCCCCATTAGCGCGATGCGCCAATTTCACTTAAAAATTGGATTTATCTGGGTTTCTCGGGCTTCGAGGGAGCGCGTCAAACTCGTCTATTTAATTATGATATTGGCACCGATAGGGAAGTTATCATGTCTAAGGATCTTGCCAAATCTTTAGGAGGTCTTCAGCGAGTCGTTTTCGATGAGATCCATAAATATCCGCGATGGAAAATTATTTTAAAGGGGCTGGTCGATCAGAAGATCCCTGGTCTCGAAATTGTTGTCACAGGAAGCTCTCGGCTGGATCTGTATCAAAAAAAGGGGGATAGCCTTTTCTGGAATCGTTGGCGAACTCGCCGCAGAGAGCTTCTTATTCAGCAGGATCTCCGCGATTTGTCGGGTATTCGTAACTTGGCGCTTGTTGAGAGCCTTTATATTCTCCTGCCTACAAAGATCGGCACTCCGCTTTCTGTCAATAAACTCCATCAAGCGATCGACGTGGCGCACGACACAGTTTCGGAGTGGCTGAAGTATCTCGAACAACTTTATATTCTTTTTCGCATATCACCTTATGCAAAAAAAATTCACCGAGCTCTCAAGAAAGAACAGAAGGCCTATCTTTGGGATTGGTCTCAGGTAAGTGATCCTGTTGCTCGATTTGAAAATATGGTGGCGTCTCATCTTCTAAAGGCCATACATGCGTGGAATGATCTTGGATATGGCCCTTTTGATCTCAAATACATTCGAAATAAGGAAAAAGAAGAGGTCGACTTTCTCATTCTCAATGATTCTAAACCATGGTTGCTGGTCGAGGCGAAGTTGTCGGACTCAACACCGTCGTCAGCCTTAGTGAAATTTTCAAGCGACTTAGGGGTTCCCGCAGTTCAGATTCTGCGTGAGCCTGGTATCTGCGAACAACGCGCTGAACTTCGAATCGAAAGTGCATCTACTTTTTTCTTAAGATGGGTTTAGGCAATCAATTCTGTTCGATTGAGAATTCTTAGCCCTTCAGAAATTTGGCAAGCTTATCAGTTGCGATGATCTGCGAAGCACTTCGTCTCTGCTTCCCCTGCTTATCAATATAGAGAATCTGAAAGTCACCCGACTTTGCCTTGTAAGCCTTTCGAAGATCCTGAGAGTCAATTTCACGAAGGACTTCGTTGCCCGCGCGGCCTTCTCCAGATTCAAAGACATAAAACAAAACCACATCTGATTTTCGAAAATCAGCATATCGATCTTTCCAAGCTTCTTTCTGACGAACAAAGGTTGGATCATTTGAATTCTTAGCGAACACCAAAACTACATTCTTCTTGGTCTGAAACTTCTTCAAACTATACGAGTAATTACCACGTTGAGGTAAAGACATTCGAGCCTCGAGCGAGCTGCCACCTAGAACGACAAAAAGCATCGCGGAGCAACTAAGAACTAAATCCCTCATATTCGAGATTCTAAATTCTAGTTCTTAAAGAAGCTAACCTTCTTTTTTGTTTCCCTCTTGATTAAATCAATATCCGCTTGAATCTGCGTTTGGAGCTCAGATAGATCGAAGAATTTTTGCTCATTACGTATCTTCTCAAGAAAATAGACCCGGACATGCTCCCCATATAAATTTAGATTTTCTTCAATTAAGTGAGCCTCGATCAAAAAATTCGTCCCCCCAAAGGTGGGTCGATATCCACAGTTGATGGCTGCCAAATAAAGTTTGCCTTCGAACTCGAGAAAGCCAGAATAAACTCCTGGCGCGGGTCGGCTCTCCTTTTGACTCTCTATATTCGCGGTTGGAAATCCGAGCTTTTGCCCGCGCCCATCGCCGTGCATCACAATCCCCGAAATGAAATATGAATAGCCTAGCGCATCGTTGGCTTTCGAAATTTCTCCCGTCCGCAGAAGGCCCCTAATCATCGAACTGCTAATGGGTTGATCATCTATACGCACAATGGGAATGCCAGGAATTGAAAAATGACCATGGGATTTGAGCAGAGAAATATTCCCTCTCGCCAAATTTCCAAATCTGAAGTTTTCGCCAACAGAGAGAAACTGACATTTGAGTGAATCCGTTAAAACTCGCTGCACAAAGTCCTCTGCCTCAATGAGCGAGAACTCGCGTGAAAAATTCTGATTCAGAATAGCCTCGAATCCCATCTTCAACATCATTTCCATTTTTTCCGCTTCAGTCAGAATCATTTCAGGAGATGGACCACCTGGTCTTAAAACTTTTGATGGATGAGGGTGGAATGTAAAAAGAATCGACACAATACGCTGGCGCTTTGCTTCTTGAATCGATGTTCGCAAAATTTCTTGGTGACCACGATGAAAGCCGTCGAAGTTTCCCAAAGCAATAGCGGAGCCCCGCAGAAGATCCATCTTGGAGCCCAAATCTTGATAATCGGTAAACAAGGCGGTCATCCCTTATGTTATTGTAAAAAGGAGGGATTCTGTCCATATCCCTCAAGTAAAGAATGGAAAGAACACCTAGTTTTCAAGTCGCGGCATTCGGCAATTATTATCTCCTAGAGCGCATCGCTGTGGGTGGAATGGCTGAAATCTTTAAAGCTCGGCAATCGGGTGTGCGTGGATTCGAGAAGATTGTTGTCATTAAACGAATTCTTCAGCACCTGGGCGAAGATCCTGAATTCGTAGAGATGTTCGAGGACGAGGCAAAGCTCGCGGCGCAACTGAACCAAGCCAATATCGTGCAGATTTTTGAACTCGGTGAAGTAAGCGAAACGCTCTACATCACCATGGAATTCGTCGACGGAAAAAATCTACGCGATGTCACCAGAGCAGCGTCTGGCCGAACTATTCACCTCTCGGTCGATCAATGCGTAATGATCATGTCTGAAGTTTTAAAAGGAATGGACTATGCCCATCGGAAGGCCGATGGCACTGGCAAACCACTCCTCATCGTCCATCGAGACATCAGCCCGCAGAATATTATTATTTCATACGAGGGCGAAGTAAAAATTCTAGATTTCGGAATTGCCAAAGCGGCCTCAAAAATTTCAAAGACAGAGGCGGGTGTACTCAAAGGAAAGTTTTCCTATATGTCTCCTGAGCAGGCTTCTGGAAAGCCCATTGATCAGACGAGTGATATCTATGCTACTGGAGTAATCTTTCACGAACTCCTCACCAGCGAGAGACTCTTCAGATCAAAGAGCGATATGGAAACTCTCGAAAAGGTGAAAGAAGGAAAGGTTCTTCCACCATCTGAGAAGAATCCAAAAGTCCCACAGGAGATTGATCGAATTGTATTGAAGGCTCTCTCAAAGAATCTTGGCGATCGATACAAGTCGGCTGGCGAAATGCTAACTGACTTGAATCGATTTGCGTTTGATCAACAGTATTCCTATTCGTCCCAAGACCTTTCGATCTTTATGAAGACTCTCTTCTCGGAGTCGATCAAAGAGGACAAACAAAGACTTCAAGAAGCGCTCTCAAAAATCCCCAAGGATTCAAATCAACAAATTCAGAACGCGCGAACTCATATCGCCTTTAAGCGTGACGAGAATCCTGGGTTGGCCGAGACGAGTGTGGTGCGAAAGGATTCAGAGTCCACGCAAACTTTCGAGAAGCGCTCGAGAGCTCGACGCCCCTATATGGTACTCAGTTTGCTGATCGTCGCCGCTCTTGCTTCAATAATTTTTTTGCGTCTTAAGCCAGAGCCGTCAGCTAAGCCAGAACACAAAGCAACGCCTGTGATTTCTGTTCCAGATCCCGATAAGCCGAATCCTCTCAGCGACAAACTAGACGACACGGTTGGCAAGATTCGCCCTCCGGAAGATCCTCCCAATGAGCGGTTTCCAGACCCCACTCCAATTGAGCCGCCTCCGCCAGCGACAAAAGAGGAGCTGAAGCCAGAGCCCTCAGCTCCAACTAAGATTCCGCCTAAAAAATCCAGTCCAAAGCCGGTGGTGAAGCCAGCTCAAAGACTCGCCCGCATAAACGTAACCGCTCCTCTAGAGGGCTTTGCCAATTTGATTGTTGATGGGGAATCGAAGGGGACAGTGCCTGGTCCCAACGCTCGAAATATTCAACTCAGTCCGGGAACTCACAGCATTCGATGTGAAACGACATCTCGAATTTATTCAGGCATCATTAAAGTCAAAGAAGGCGAAACTCTCACAGTTCGCTGCCAAGATCTAAAATAGATTCTTAAAGAACTCACTATGGAAATCTAAAAGTCACATTCGCCCGACTTGGATCCTGATCTACGACGAGGAAATAATAAGAAAGTCCGCTCGCCGTTGTAACCCCACCAAGTACCAAGCCCCAAAACCACCATCTCTCCCAAAATGGAGTTCGCTCTCCCCCAATGATGGGCCTCCCGCCCAGTGTCCCTCCCGTCAAATCGGTGGGACTCAATGAAAAATCTTGAGCTCCAGCAGATATACTGGATGATGACAATCCCATTCCTCCGCTCATTCCAACTGGTTTCTCCAGGAGATCTTGCACACTCGGATGCGCAAAGCCTTCTTTGTCGATGTTACTCGCAAGACGGTAAGTGAAGTCTTCTAAATTCTTAATCTGAGTATTTCGATTGAAAGAAGTTTTCTCCACGGCGGATAGAACTTCAATTCGAGCATCATAAAGTTGCCCTTCCAGTTCATAATTACCAGGCTCAGAACCCTCGCGAATGGATGCTAAGGCAAATATATCCACTGAATTATCCTTGGCTGCATTCTTTAAAAATTCTTTTTGTGCGTCGCTCATTGTGCCAGCAACCGGACGGTGAAACTGATCATTGAGATTCTGTCCCAACTTAAAAGAGCCTACAGATGCCTCTCCGTAGCTTCGAGAGTAGCGATTAAAATTCTTTCTCAATTGCTGAAGAATCTGATCCTTGAAAGTTGAATCCACGAATTCCGCAGAAGCTCCCATCAGAGCGATGGTTTGGGGCGTCCCCCTAAAGTCCTTCAATCGCTGAGCAGATACGCCTTCGAGCGGCACGATCAGACCCAGAAGAACTAACAGTCGACACAAATGCCACATCAAAAAAAAATCTCCTCGTGATGAATGATGATTAAGGCGCAGGACTCACCCTCACTCTCACTGTATCACTCTGATTCAATAATAAATAGGTCCCGACACCAGTGCCAACAATCGCTGCACCCGCTATCGTCCAAAACCACCAAGTCTTATAAAAAGGCTTTCCAACTGCCATTTCGGGGCGCTCTTCATAGGGAACAAATTTTTCACCCAGTACAGCGCCGTCCGGAGAAATATAGTCGAGCATCTCAGACACAAGCTTCTCAACAACATTTGGAATATCTCGAGCTGCAACCCGAACCACCGGAGAGCTTCGACCCGATGGCTCTTCCAGCCACTGCCCACTCATCTGCAGACGTCCATTTTCCGCCCGCTCGAGTGCACCTAAGAAGACAACATCTGCACCCAACAAGAGAACTAACTTTTTCAATTCCATGGGAGCGGTGGAATTTCCAATCGGACGAAGCAATCCGCTCGTCGAAGTTTTTTGATCTTCGATCGAAACAAATTCCAGACTCGTCGGAGGACGATCAAGCGCAAAAAGAATGGGAGCAAAATTATCGGCTTCAAGCACGACCGCCTTCGAACCCCAAAAGGGATTCCTCACGGGCAATCGAAGGCCAATTGTCTCCCCTTCTGTGATCTCAATCTTATGCCCCATGAAGTGCCCGCGAATGCCTTTTACATTCGAGGCCAATTGAAGAACTTCCCACGACTGGCGAGTCTCTGCTTTTATCTGATTGAAGAGTTCGATAAAATTAGGCGGATACTTCTGAGCATCGATGAGAGCGCTCGGGTCCAAATCAAGAAGTGCGGAAATTTGAAAACGCGCTTGGGGCTCATTGCCCTGAAAATAATGTGACGCTGCGAGCAGCTTAAGTATCGCTGTAGGCAATTCTGGATTCATAACGAGTGCCGCAGCATTGAGCGCTAAAAGACTCCCATTGAGAAGAGTAATCGCTTCCTCAAATTGAGAGGCCAAATAATATTTCTGCGCCTCTTCTAGTGAGCGCTCAATTTCTATTTTCTTATTGGCTTGTCCAGCACGAACTTTCTCAACTTCAGCGCGAACCTTATTCTTCTGTTGAAGCTTGGCGTGAACCTCATCCATTCGCATCGTCGACAAAGTGCGTAAGTCTCGAAAGCGCTGAGAGAGTAAATTCAATGCTTGAGCTTTGTCTTCTGGGCTTAAGAAGTCTGACTCCAAATCAACGAGAGCCAAGCGCTTAGAGGCCTGAGCGGTTAGCGAACTGGAATTTCCAAAAATGCTGCAGATCAAGAGGGCAAAAAATCCAAAGAGCTTCACTTCCCTATTTTTCCGACTTTTGAAGCGTTTTTCTAGGTTTAATTCAATTCGCCCGAAAGTCTCCGCGAAATCATCTCACGGACCTTCTCAGCCAAGGCCAAGCGATCATCAAGATTCATTCCGGTCGTCTGAATGGGTCGATCTACAAAAATCCGCACATCTCCGGGGGCGGCAGCGAGCTTCCCCTTTGGGAGCAAATCACGCGTATTCAAAATTGAGATGGGCACAATTGGTACTTGGGCTTGAATCGCAAATACAAAAGCGCCCCTCTTAAAGTTTCCAAGTTCTCCCGTCGGACTTCTTGTGCCCTCGGGAAACATAATGATGGAGCGTCCTTCATTCAGATACTTGGTCACAGAACTTAAAGACCGATTTTGCGCGCCCCTTGCTCGATCGATGAAAATCGTTCCACAAAAATAGGCGGCCCAGCCAAACAGGGGGATATGAAAGAGTTCGCGCTTGGCAATGAAACTGGATTCGGCCGGAAGATATTTAAAGAGGACAGGAATGTCCAACAAACTCTGATGGTTCGAAACGAATACAACCCCCTTTAAACTCGACAAGTTTTTCAGACCAGGACCCTCGATGTGTGTATTTACGGAGTGTGCCCAAAGCATCCATCGACCCCAATTGAGGTTACAGAAAGTAGCCATCCAACCGATCTTCCCTCGGCTAAATACCCCAAAAACAAGAACAAGCGAGCCAAAAAAAATCACGCTGGGGATCGTGACGAGGCAGGTAAATAATAAATTCGGACGTTTGAACAAAAGCAGATCCTCTCTCAAAAAGGGTTTACACGACTGCGGAACGATGACAACCATTGGAAGACTACGGACAGATCATCGGATCTAGAAAAGGAGAAAGTATATGTCAGGTATTAATAAAGTCATTTTGGTTGGTCGACTCGGTAACGATCCCGAGATTCGCTATACCCAGCAAGGTGTTGCGGTTACCAACTTTAATATTGCCACGAGTGAAACATGGCTGGATAAGGCCGGAGCCAAACAAGAGCGGACCGAATGGCATCGAATTGTCGTCTGGGGAAAGATGGCTGAGACTTGCTCTCAATATCTGGCCAAAGGACGCCAAGTTTATGTTGAAGGCCGCCTTCAAACTCGCCAGTGGGAAGATAAAGACGGCGCAAAGCGCTATACAACAGAGGTCGTCGCTTCGACAGTCCAGTTCCTTGATCGCGGTGCAGACAAAGGAGCCACAACATCCGTCTCAACAGACGAAATGATGCCTCAAGAGATGCCTCACGATGCGCCTCCTCCCTCGATGATTTCGGGCGGAGATGAAGATATTCCATTTTAAATAATATTAAGTACGAATCTCAAATTGAGAAAAAAATCTGACTGGAGTGCCGTGGAGCCTCCAGTTGGTTTTGGAATTCTGTACATTTGAGAGATAGCCTCAAAACGAATACCCAGAATATCTTGAATAAGGGGAATTCCCAATCCTCCGCCAATTCCGAATCCGTGACTTAAAGCCCCGTCATTCGAAACCAATACATAGGAGAATGATGGGAAAAAGTAGCCCTTACGACCATAGGTCACAAGCTCTGTAGGAAATGCTACGGCAAATCGCCAGTGATCTAACGAATCTCCCTTGAGTGCAGGACCCAGTTTGTCTGCGAACTTAAGGTTAATGGGGCTTCGATCATAAGTCGCAGAAAATTCCAAATAGGAAGGCCCTGGCTTAAAGAGAATCCCCCCACCGTATGAAAAGGACGACCGCGTTTCATCGCCAAACCAGTCCCCCGCACCAGCCTCTAGACTCAGCTCCACCCCCTCGACAGAGCTCGCGCTTAAACAAATAAATAAAGCAATGAGTCTCAACTACTGCCTCGATCCAAATGGACTAGGATCCTTGAGCAACCAGAGCTTTGCTTGCTGATCATAGGCCCAGTTAAATTGCCGAACCGATGCCAAGAGGCTCGGATCTTCCAACGAATAATACTCCAAGTTCATCAGAACAATGGCTGAATTCAGTTTCTCGTCCGGAAAAATCTTTTTCACTTCAACTCCCGAAAACTGCAAACCCTTGAGAGCCAAAGCGTTTTTCATAAACTGCTGCTGAGATTCTGGATGAACGAAATTCAGAAGCTCGCTCTGATCGCCGCCTTGCAAGGCTCGTGCGTACATCTTGGTCATTTCCTCGAGCTGCGCCTTTTTTGTCGATGAAATGCAGCCGAATGCAAAAAATACAATTGCCAAAAGAAGATAGGATCTAAGCATCATTTTTCTTATACTAGCACCATGGTTTCATTTGAACTAACTTCAGAACAAGAATCTCTACGTCAACTCGTGCTCGACTTTTCAAAAACTGAAATTCGACCAGCTGCCAAGCATTTGGATGAGACGGGTGAATATCCCTTGGAGCTTGCAAAGAAGGCTTTTGAAGCAGGATTCCTCAATGGCCATATCCCCACAGAATACGGCGGGCCCGGGATGTCGGTGATGGATTCCGTCTTAGTATCCGAAGCTTTAGGGTGGGGTTGTACAGGCGTAGGAACAGCTTTTGAGGCCAATAATTTGGCCGCTTCCCCTTTGATCGTGGGAGGGAGCGAAGATTTGAAGAAAGAGTTTCTGGGTCAATTGACGTCCGAACTCTGTTTCGCGGCCTACTGTGTGACGGAACCTAGCGCTGGAAGTGATGTCTCTGGCATCAAAACAACAGCCGTCAAGAAGGGCAACGATTACGTGATCAATGGATCCAAAATGTGGATCACCAATGCTTCAGTGGCCCGCTGGTTTTTTGTCCTAGCGGTGACGGATCCCAAGGCAAAGCATAAGGGACTTACCGGATTCGTTGTGCCCGCCAAAACTCCAGGCGTAAAGGTTGGAAAAAAAGAAAAAAACCTCGGACAACATTGTAGCGATACACGCGGCGTCACTTTTGAAGAAGTTGTAATCCCCGGAAAATATCGAATCGGGAACGAAGGGGACGGATTCAAAATTGCAATGGGAGCCTTCGATCACACCCGACCACTCGTCGCTGCCGCTGCGGTTGGGCTATCTCAAGCGGCGATGGACTACGCAATTGAGTATGCGCTTGAAAGACAAACCTTTGGTGTGCCCATTGCTCAGCATCAAAGTATCGCATTTATGATTGCCGAAATGGCCAGAGATATTGAAGCCGCCCGATTACTCGTTTGGAAAGCTGCGTGCATTATTGATAAGGGACAGCGAAATACATTGAACGCTGCTTTTGCAAAAGTTTTCGCCGCCGATTCTGCCATGAGAATTGCAGTAGATGCCGTTCAAGTTTTTGGCGGATATGGGTATTCAACTGAGTATCCGGTTGAAAAACTCATGCGTGATGCCAAAATTTTCCAAATTTATGAAGGCACATCTCAGATTCAACGACTCATCATCGCAAGAGAAGTGATCAAAAAATCAGGCTGAAATTGATCGAGTGACAGAGTCGGCTGTCTCAAAGACGGACGTTAAGCCCACACCATCCAAATAGTTGCCAACGAGATGAACTCTCGATGGCAAGTTTTCTCTGAGCCGACGGACCGAATCTGCATGGCCCAATGAAAACTGAGGTATTGCCTTCGGATAGATCTTCATCTTCGAATAAAGTGGCTCCTCTGAAACTCCCAAAATTTTTTGCAATAGCGGCAGCTCCACTTCGGGATTCTCAGGAATATCCTGACCCGAAAAAAACTGACTCGCTACGATCTGATCCCCTCGCGATCTTTCGCGAAAAATCTCACTCGACCAGAGACTCCCCAACGTCTGAGTCTTCTCCGTTCGTGGTATCAGGCATCCAAAGCCAGAAACAAAGTTTTCGGGCCTTTTAAAAATACAATTCCATACCGCCACTCTTCTATAGGGAATAGAGAGCATGAAATTCACGCTTGAAGCCGGCAAATGAGAGCGCAAGAGCTCCGCAGTCACCATCGATGGACTCGCAAGAATGACATCAGAAAAAGCATAAGCCCCATGAGAAGTCTGAAATTTAAATCTCTGGTCAGCTTCAAACGAAATTTTTTCTACTGAATGACTGAGAAAAACGCTCGCGCCCAGTTCATGAGCAAGGGCTTTGGTTATCTCCTCGAGTCCCTTTGGAAAGCTCAACATACGTCGGCGGGGACCCTTCTGCGAAAGGAGTCCGCGGATAATCGAGCCCTTCTTCTGAAAGCCTCGCCAAAGCTTGGGAAAGCATGCCTCCATCGAGAGCTCATCCACATTGCCGGAAAATATCCCTCTCACCATCGGCTCAACCAAATAATCTAAGATTTCTGAATGGAGGTACGTAGTGCAAAAATCCGAAATTGAAGAATCCTGAGTGGGAGGCTTTCGCTTCGAAATCAAATCCATCAATAAGCTCTTTTTAGCCGCCCAAGAAATAAGCGAACTACTGATGAGCGAGCCCAGTCCCATTGGAACTGAGAAGCGCCTGGCATTCTTCCAAATATAGCGTGCTCGACTAAGAGGAGCTGGAAAGAGCGGCGCCAAATTCAGATCTGTTGCCAGGCGAAGCCACTGCGAATCTGCCATGAGGGTGTTGGGACCCCATTCAATCAGATTTCCATCGACGAACTCGGAACTCAACCATCCGCCGCAGCGCGAAGTAGATTCGAATACCTTCACTCGAATCCCTCGTTTGATCAAAAAATAGGCTGCAAGTAGCCCACTGATCCCGCCGCCAACAATTCCGACTTCTTTCACTCTCGAAATTTGTCTGAAAGCCTAAGCTTCTGTAAACTCAATTCGGTGAAGAAGACGACCATTGCTGCAATTATCATCACTCTATTTGCCTATACTGGTTCGAAGCATCTGGTTGATCAGCGAATGACCGCTCGAAAGCTGGACGTTGATATCCGCTATCTTCCGAGTCCAAAAATTTTGAATTTGATCTCGATCGGTTACAAGCCGGCATTTGCAGATATGTTTTGGATTGAAGCTCTCAATTATTTTGGCGCACAACTCTCGTCTAAAACGAGAACCTATCAGTATCTCTCATCCTATATTGATTTGATTCTGCCTCTCGATCCGCTTTTTACAATGTTCTATGAATGGGCTGCGACCGTCTTTATCTACAATGCTCTGCCAATTACGAAGGAGTCCGTTTCTAAATCTACAACCTACGCGAACATAGGCATTCAGAATTTGGCCAAGGAGGGTCGCTATTCCTTTAATGTCATTTCCAAGGCGGCTTTCAACTACGCTCTAGAGGCTCAAGATTATAAAAATTCCATTCCTTATTTTGAAATGGCAGGACGAGTCTTTCCTGACCGAAGAGATATGCTCCTTATCGGCGCGACCTATGCCTCCAATGCGGGTGAGGATCAAATTTCCGCAGAGATGAAGATGGAATATTTGGGCTTCATTGCCTTTGAGGCTCAGCAAAAGGAACAGCTCATTTATGCCATGCAAATAATTACATCGAATCGATTCAATAAGGACGCTGGAAATATTGTAAAATCATTTCGCCTTAACATGGAGAAAGATGAAGACATAAAAAAAATCGTGGAACAGCGCTTAAATACGAATCCTGTTTTTCGACAAGAATCCGCAAAGAATTTTGAATTTTCAGATAACCCACGGCTACAAAAAATTCTCAATGTCGATTTTCAAAGAAACTGGCTTCCACCCGATCTGCACTTGCTTCTGAGTCTTTAGGAAGTGCTCTGACCCCTATTTTTCGACCCCTATTTTTCTATTTTTGGCCCCATTCGTGAACACTGTCGATGAAGACTTTTACGGCATCCTCGGGAATCCCGGGCACAATTCCGTGACCCAAATTCGCAATATGCCCAGGCCCACTTCCGTAAGAATCGAGCATTCTGAAAACTCGCTGGCGAAGTTCAGCCTTTGGCAACAAGAGCTCGTGTGGATCCAGATTGCCCTGCAGAGCCGTTATTTGTGACGTTCGCTTTCGCGCTTCACCAAGACTCATTCTCCAGTCGATACTCAAGCACTGTGCTCCCACTGAAGCCGCAGATTCTAAAATTCCAGAAATTCCATTCACATAATAAATCGATGGAGCTGATACCTGACTCAGCGCTTTTCGAGCATAGGGTAGTGCAAATTCCTCGTAAGATTTCTGACCCAAACACGATGCCCAAGTATCAAATAATTGAACCGCGTTTGCACCAGCGTCCACCTGAGCTTCCAAATACTTTCCAGTGGAGCTCGCCAAGCGATCAAGCCAGAGATGAACGATCTCCGGCTTTTCAAACATCCACTTTTTAACAACCGAAAAATCCTTCGAAAGCTTCCCCTCCAGCAAATAGACCAATAGCGTAAATGGCGCTCCCGCAAATCCAAGTACGGCTTTCTCTTTAGAAATTTCAGCTCTCAGAAGTTTCAACGTCTCGAGAATCGTTGGAGTTCCTTCGTGAGGATCGAAGCTGGGTCGTAGCTTAGAAAGTTCGGCCTCCGATTTGGGAGCATATACAAGGGGGCCCTCATCCGTGAACTCCACCTTCAAGCCATGCGCTCTAAGAGGCAAAAGAATATCCGAGAATACAATCGATGCATCCAGCTCGTATTGCTTAATAGGTAGCAAGCTCACCTCGAGCGAAAGTGCTGCTGAATCACAGACTTCAAGAAAACCATGCTTCTGCCGGATCTTTCGAAAGCTTGCCAAATAGCGGCCTGCTTGTCGCATAATCCAAACCGGTCGTCGCTTCGTCTTCTGAAGCGAAAGGGCATCCATCAAAATCATCGATTCTTCCTCTCTACTTTTGTCGGAAAAAGACATCCGATCCATTCACCTTTGAACGAACGCACTCCAGCTTTGACGGCTGATGGCTTGCCTAAATAAAAAGCCTCTGAAATCTTAGAAATCTCTTTTCCGAGCCCCAAATCTGACTCGGGCCTTATCTCGATAATCAAATCCAAGGTCCCCTCAATTCGATGAGGTGACTCAAAAAAAATTGTTGGCTCAAGCACATCTTCAGAAAAAAATTTCTTCCGATCTTGAGTACGCGAGGGCAAAAATCCCACAAAGCGAAAGCTTTCGAGCTCTCGTCCCAGCCCTGCAATAAAACTAGTCAGACTGCTGACCCCGCCAATGACCTCAATCTTAAAACCCGCTTCTCGCACCAAGCCCACCAATTTTGCTCCCGGATCACTAACACCGGGCATACCAGCATCAGTTATAAAGGCGATTTTCTTTCCTAGGCGCAAGTTCGAAAGAATCTCATCCCCCGCCTGATTCTCTTTGAAATAAGGAGCCGATCTCAAGGGCTTTGAAATCTGAAAGTGATTCAAGAGTTTCAAACTATGCCGAGTATCTTCACAAAAAATAATCTCAACCGATTTCAAAATATCTATCGCGCGAAGGCTCATCTCACCCAAATTTCCAATGGGCGTGCCCACGACATAAAAGCAGGTTTCCAGTTTCGTCATGGGATCTTCTCTAAGACATTCCAAAATGCTTGAACGCGATCTCCCTGAACCCACAGAAAATCAACAGTACAGGGCTCTGAACCTCCTCGAAAAGCCTGATAGGCCTCGGCCATTTTTCGGACTTGCATCCGCTTCTTCTCTGGAAAAACATTCTCAAGCGGAACGGCAGTTGCTCTCGAACGCACTTCTATCAAATGAATTCCACTCGAATTCTGAGCTACAATGTCAATCTCACCAAACTTCATTTTCCAATTCGTTTCTAAAATAGTGAACTGGCGTTCCTTCAGAAATTCAATGGCCAACTTCTCTCCGTCTTTTCCAAGATCCCGCTTTGCAAATCCCTTCAGAAAACTCTTTCGATGAAGCAGACTGGGCCCAAACTTTTCAATCATCTCTCTATGTGAACTCGTTCCATAGCCCTTGTTCTCAGTCCACTTATACACAGGAAACATTTGGTCCTGTGCCTCCATCCATTCATCGCGCAAGGACTTAGCCAAAATCGACGCGGCGGCAATCGATTTTGAAATGGAGTCGCCCTTAATTACGGCCTGCTGCTTTCGCTGAAGACCAGAAATCGTATGATTTCCATCCATCAATACCAAATCCACTTCGCTACCGAGTTTTCGTTCAACCTCAGCGACTGCCAATCTCGCCGCCTTGAATGTGGCATTCAAGATATTGATGCGATCCACCTCAGCGGCACCCACGACGCCAATCCCGAAAGCGCGAGCTTTCTTCTGAACATAAGCCGCCAGTAGTTTTCGATTCGCTGGTTTTATTTTTTTAGAATCATTGAGAGCCTTGAGCTCAAGATCGACCCCCTCGTTCGCAAATTCAACCCGAGTTTCGAGATCAAAAACGACGGCTGCAGCAACGACTGGACCTGCAAGACATCCTCGTCCTGCTTCATCCACACCTGCAATGAGCGGCAAATTCCAGCGAATTTCGGGATCGAAACTGCAGGAAATTTTCATCAGCCTTGAACGGCTTTGGCCTGAATCGGCGAAGTCTCAGCCTCAGCGCCAGGGCTTGAATTATCTGGAATGGCCTCGGCATCAGCACCGAATACCAAATCCGATTTAATTCGAGAGGCTCGACCGCTAAGTTTTCGCAGATAATAGAGTTTCGCTCGGCGAACTTCTCCCTTGGAGACCAAAATAATTTTTTCGATGACAGGGGAATTGAATGGGAAAATTCTTTCCACACCAACGCCGTAAGAAATTTTTCGAACTGTGAAGGAAGCAGAATCCCCGCCTCTTCTTTTTCGAATGACCAAGCCTTCATAAACTTGGACGCGAGTCTTTTCGCCTTCTTTAACTTTAACGCTAACTTTGATGACATCGCCCACACCAAAATCCGGATAATTAGGCTTCTTTGCATGAAGGGCTTTACTCGCCTTCTTCATGATCTCCGTGGGATTTGGCTTGATTTTCCGTGGCTTAGTCATCTGGGGATAACAGCCAATAGAGCCCTCTTTGTCAACGATCAGCGCCTGCCAAAAAGGCGATCTAGATAGATGGAAACGGCAGATCTAACGGACAAATGATTGAATTCGGATGGCCCTAAAATCGGCCCCAAAAAGCCATCCAAAATCTCCTGCCAGGCACTCGAAAGGCCGTACCCCGTCCCAAAAACAAGGAGGGCTGGTTTCGTCTCAAGACTAGACAGCAAGTCTTCGGTCTTGAGAGAGCGCGCTCCTTCGGCTCTTGCGCTGGTCCCAACTTTCAGAGGGCTTTCGCCACTGAGTTCCTGGATTCGGGCCAAAACCTCTTCAAAGTTGGCCACCAATTCGACCAAATTGAGCGCGTCTTTTCGGGTGGGATGAGACCTTTCTCCGTAACCTGAGGCCCAGTGGCTTAAAATCCGACGGTTCAAAGCTTGTTCGTCTTGAGAAGGGTGCACGACGAAATAGCGCTTCACTCCGAAAGTTCGGCAACTACGCGCGATATCGTGCAAATCCATATTCGTCACCGATGATGTGATGATCTGTTTGTTTCGGTCCGTTACGGGATGATGAAGAAGGGCTACGTAAAAATCCTTCATGAAGAAACTTTTCTACGACTCGCAGATCGCCACTTCAAAATCTCTTTGTGATTCCCTTTGAGCAATACCTCGGGAACTTTATATCCCTCAAAGTCCGGGGGGCGCGTAAAGTGCGCATATTCTTTTTCTGATCCTGCACCAAAACTTTCGTCTTCCAATGATACGGGATTGCCAATCACTTCGGGCAGGAGTCTTGAGACAGCTTCAATCACAACCTGCGCGGCAACCTCTCCGCCCATCAAAACATAATCACCGATTCGGATTTCTTCATCCACAAAATTCTCTGCCACTCGTTCGTCGATCCCCTCATATCGGCCGCAAATCAAAACCAGATGATCCAGTTTGCTATAACGCCTGGCCATGGCCTGACTGAACTTCCTTCCCTTCGCGGCAAGCAAGACGACTCGCTTTTTTTCTTTTGGTACTTCTTTGATGGAACGCAGCGCTCGCACTATGGGCTCTGGCTTCATCACCATCCCCGGTCCCCCGCCATAAGGCTTGTCATCCACTCGCTTATGAGGAAGGTCTGCAAATTCTCTTGGATTGAAAAGATTCAATTGAAGCTTTTGAGACTGGAAAGACTTTCCTAAAAGTCCCTCCGACCGAAAACCACTGAAAAGATCGGGATGAAGACTGAGAACGCTGAATCTCATTTCATCCCAAGACCTTTATTCCACAATTCTGAGATCGGCATTCACGCGGTGTTTGCGCGATGCTGCACTCAGAATTGTTCTCATCGCAGAAGCGGTTCGACCTCTCTTGCCAATGACTTTTCCGAGATCCGATTTGGAGACTCGGAGTTCAAAGGCAATATGATCGTCATCACTTTCAGCTTCGGTAAGCTCAATTGACTGAGGCTCATCAACCAATGCCTTGATCATATTCTCGAGAAGATCTTTGAGATCTTTGGAATTCGATTCCGAGGGGGTGTTCGTTCCCGTCACACTTGAAAACAACTGCTTGAACATAAAATTCCTTTTAAGGGGATGGACGATAATTACGCGGCTTTTTTGGGAATAACTTTTAACTTCAGTCGCGCCAAAATTGTCTTCACAGTGGGGGTTGGAATCGCGCCAACACTCAGCCAGTAAAGAATGCGATCTGTTTTAAAATTGACGATTCCCTTTTCCGCCTTTTGGTCGGAATTCGCAGACACAGAGAGATTCATAGGATCATAAGTGCCAAGCATTTCGATATGACGTCCATTCTGTGGAGCTCGCGAATTGATCGCGACGAGGCGATAAAATGGACGCTTTTTTGTACCTAATCTATTGAGACGAATTTTAACTGCCATAGTGAAAGTTTTTGGCAGGAAAAACTCACTTTGTCCCGAAAAATTTTATATTTGACGTAAGCTGCTAACGTTAGCTTTTTAACTGGGAAGACACTCTATCTCCTGCCCCCAGAGCTTCCTCGCGGCATCATTCCCTTCATCAAATTACCCATCTGGCCCTTCATGCCGCCCATTTTTTTCAGCATCTTCTGCATTTCAATAAACTCTCGCAGAAAGGAATTTAGATCTTCAACTTGAGTGCCACTGCCCTTCGCAATTCGTCGCTTACGATCCCCATTGAGGACCTCGGGTTTGGTGCGTTCGAGCGGAGTCATCGAGTTAATCATCGCGTCTACACGCTTCAACTTTTTATCCACAACCTCTTGGTCGATTTTTCCAGCGAACTGAGACATTCCAGGTATCATGCCCATCAAACTTCCCATCGACCCCATTTTCTTCATCATCTTCATCTGCTGCTGAAAATCCAGAAGGTTGAGCTGGCCCTTCAGCATTTTCTTCATCTGCGACTCATCGTCGACACCAGAATCTTCTGCAACTTCCTGCGCCTTCTCTACAAGAGTTGCAATATCTCCCATGCCCAAGATTCGAGAAACCCAGCGGTCGGGATGAAAGACTTCGAAATTCTCAAGTTTCTCACCAGTTCCCACGAACTGAAGAGGAACTTTAAGAGCCTCTCGAATGGAAAATGCCACGCCTCCGCGAGTGTCGGCATCTGATTTCGACAGCAGGGCTCCCGTCAATCCTACGCGATCCGAAAAATCAGAAGCTACTTGAAGCCCTTGCTGGCCACTCATCGAATCAGCCACAAACAAAATATGATGGGGCTGAACCTGAACCTTCAAATCCGAAAGTTCCTTCATCAGGGCTTCGTCAATCGAAAGTCGCCCTGCCGTATCTATGACTACCATGTCCAATCCGTACGTCTGAGCGTATTTGATCGCGGCCATCGCTCTCTCAACCGGAACCCGTGATTCCGAATTAAAGTAATCGAGCTTTGCATCCTTCGCCAATCGTTCGAGCTGTTCGATCGCGGCGGGTCGAGTTACATCCACACTCACCATGAGGGGCTTTCGCTTTAATTTACGTTTTGCAAAGTGCGCAAGCTTGGCGCTGGAAGTTGTTTTTCCAGAACCCTGCAAACCAACCATCATCAAAATGACCGGGGGTCGAAATGCCAAATCAAAATCTTTGGTTTCTCCGAAAATCGATAGCATTTCCTTATGTAGAATTTTTAGAAACTGCTGATAGGAATTGAGCCCTTTCTCAACCTGGGCACCAATCGCGGCTGTTTTTACATTCTCCAAAAACCGAGTCGCCACATCGTACTGGACATCCGCTTCTAAAAGAGAATTTTTGAGAGCAGCCAAAGATTCTTCGATATCTTGAGGTCGGACTTTGGCGGTGCCCTTTAGTTTCTGTAGTGATTTTTCAATCGAGTTTTGCAGGCCCTCAAACATGGGCGGACAATATCCGAAAAGAAAAGGGGCATCCAGTTCAAGGATGCCCCTTTAAATGAAGGCCTAGTCAGCCCTAGACTCATTTACAAATTAAAACTGATCTTGACCCCAGTCGTCTTCGCCAAAGCTTGGCCCAAATCCAGAGTCGTCATATCCCATCATTGAAAGGGCTTTGCCCACATTCACCCGACCCGCGCCAAAAACGGGATTTTTATTCTTCTCGCCCAGACGATCCGATGTTTTAGAAAGAATTTCCATGACCTCAAGAACTGTCGCACTCGGCTTGGCTTGATAAATCAAGGCGATGACTCCCGAAACATGAGGAGTTGCCATCGAAGTTCCGCTCATGGTGGCGTACTTTCCTTTCGGCATCGCTGAGAAGATCTTCACACCTGGTGCCGCGACATCTGGCTTCACCAGAACCACATCTTTGCCATCTACTTTGATCTTCACGGGCCCGCGCGACGAGAATCCCGCCGCATTGTCATCTTCATCCGTCGCCGCAACAGCAAAAGTATTGGGCAAGCAACCCGGACTACCAATTGTTCCCGGTCGAGGTCCGGAATTTCCCGCTGCAAACGAAGGAAATATTCCCAGCTCAATCCATGTCATGATGGGTTGAAAAAATGGATCAGCGTTCGCATCACTCGATGGGCCACCCCCCCAAGAATTGCTCACGACCTTCGGACGATCATTGGTCGCGGGATTGCCATCGGGATCTCCCATCCATTCCATGGCCCGAATCAACGAACTTACTGAAGCTCCACCGCTGCCCGTGAAAGATTTTGCGATCACGAGAGTCGCGCCAGGCGCTACACCGATCTGAGTGCCACCGACACCAGCGCCGGCAATTGTGCCAGCCACATGTGTGCCGTGGCCGTTGTCGTCATAGGCTTCCTTTTTATCTCCAACGAAGTCTCTAAAGGCAGCAATTCGACCCGCAAACTCAGGATGCTTGGCATCGATTCCTGTATCAATGATTCCAACTCGCACGCCTTTGCCGTTTAGATCTGGCTGAGCAGCTCGCAGTGCAGGAATTCCAATCTTCTCAAGTCCGTAAGTGTAGTCTGCTCCGTCTAGATCGGCGAATTGCCGACCATCTGGAGCCAGCTTAATCTTTCGATCTAGAACCACCTTCACAACTTCATCTCGACTCGCAATATCCAAAATGACTTCAGGGGTTGCGGTGAGCATAAATCCGTTGAGACCCCAGAAAGGCAGATACTGACGAGCGGTCTTTGTCTCACCAACCATGGGCTTCATACTCAGAAGCTCGTTGATATAGCCATGCAACTCAGCCTGCACATAGCGGGTTCTTTGTTTGATCACGATTTCCTTCTGCGCCGTTGATAGCGGCTCGATCATATTGATCGGAAGGGGTGTGACGGGTGTAAGAATTACAACGATCGGTATTGGATTGGATGTATTATCCAAAGCCCTCTGCAGGTCGCTCGAGATCTTGGAATCCTCGAACTGCGCTAGCGCAGGGCCACTAAGCCCAAGTGATAAAATGAAAGCTGAAGCTTTAATGCAACGAGCAGTTCGTCGTGAAGAACTGCTAACAGATTGAAATGACATTAAGTATCCCCCTGCAGATGATTCTAGATTCTCAGCGTTAGAAATCTAAGAAGTATTTTGCGTCGCCCAAAAATAGTTTGTATAAATATTTTTTATTTATGCGCATTGTGTCGAAATGATATTCTGCGTCACTGGGGTGCAAAAAAAATCCCGCTCGTTTGAAGAGCGGGATATTTTCGATTCTAGAAATTAATCTAGGTCTAATTACTTCTTAGATCTCGCCTCAGCGACAGCAGCAACCGCGGCATTTGGATTTGCCGGCGCATCAGGAGTACGAATACTCGCAGCAAGCTCCTCTTTGCTTAATTTGAGCTTGGCATAGATAGCCGTCTCGACTGACTTATAAGTTGCTGGATGCTCCTTCAGAAATTGCATGGCATTATCTCGTCCCTGCCCAATTTTTTGGCCTTCATAGGCATACCAAGCGCCACTTTTCTCAAGTACGTCCAGATCTCCTGCTAGGTCTACAACCTCGCCCAATCGCGAAATGCCATGACCAAAAAGAATATCGAATTCGGCGCGCTTAAATGGAGCGGCTACTTTGTTCTTCACCACTTTGACAGTCGTTCGGTTTCCAATCACTTCCTCGCCTTGCTTGAGTGCGGTCGAGCGGCGAATATCCAATCGAATTGTCGCGTAAAATTTAAGTGCGTTCCCACCCGTGGTGGTTTCTGGGTTTCCAAACATTACGCCAATCTTCATTCGAATCTGATTAATAAAAATCAAAATGGTCTTGGACTTGGAAATCGTACCGGTCAACTTTCGAAGTGCCTGACTCATGAGTCGAGCTTGAAGACCCATATGTGAATCGCCCATATTCCCTTCGATTTCAGCCTTAGGGGTAAGAGCGGCCACTGAGTCCACAACGATCATATCGACCACACCGGATCGAATAAGCGCATCAACGATTTCTAGAGCTTCCTCACCAGTATCTGGCTGAGAAATTAGCAAATCGTCCACATTCAGGCCGAGAGCCTTCGCGTAACTCACATCGATTGCATGTTCAGCATCTACAAATGCGCAGATTCCACCCTTTTTCTGACACTCAGCTACTGCATGAAGCGTAAGCGTGGTCTTTCCAGAAGATTCCGGACCAAAAATTTCGACGATTCGTCCGCGAGGCAGCCCGCCAATTCCCAGCGCAATGTCGAGGCCGAGAGATCCTGTTGGAACGACATCCGTCGTCGGGATGAGAGCTTTGTTCTCGCCCAATCGCATGATGGAACCTTTTCCAAATTGCTTTTCGATCGAGCTGATTGCCGCTTCTAGCGCCTTCAGTTTCTCTGGGCTAACGGGTTGATGCTTTGAAGTTTGAGTTGTTGTTGCTTGTGCCACTTGAGTTCCTCCTGTGTATGACCGATGTTCCTAGAAGCCAGACTCAGGAAAACCCTCTCAAATAGCGTTGTAAAGATGTTTCGATCAATCCCGATCGGGGTTGTCTTCTTGAAAGCCCTCGCCGAACTCGTCTTCGTCCTCATCCTCATCGTCAATGGGGACTACGGCGTCGACTTTGTCTTCCACCATTTCGTCATCGCGATAATCGTCTTCATCAAGAACTTCGTCGTCATCGATTGTTCCGCCCGTCACAGGGCCGAGCTCATCCTCTAAATCTTGACGTTCTTCATGCCATCGCATCTGGATGCTCTCTAAAAGAGATTCTGAGGATTTCTTGGGGTTATCGCCAAAATCAGGAAGCCCCGTAATGAATTTGAGCAAATCCGTGAAGCGCACTTTGAGTGGGTCCATCTTTGGATATTCATCGATCAGACGAAAAACGATGTCCTCTGTATCACTCCAGTTCAATTTTCGCTTTGACATACCCATAAACCTCTTTCTTGAGCCATTCACCTAATCGGAAAAGCTCACTACGATTGATCCAGCTTTGATACGAGACTGACACCCCAAGCGAGCTTTAGAGTCAAGCTTATCGTTGGACTCCAAAAGCACGCGTTCATCCTCGGACATTGGAGCTAGATTCGCCATCCCCTCCTCAACCGAAATATGACATGTCGTACAAGCACAGTTCCCACCGCAATCATGTTCCAACGGAATATTGTTCTCGATCGCACACTCTAAAACAGAGGTTCCGGGAGCAACCTCAAACGACTCACCTGTATTTTTGAATAAAATCTTTGGCATCTCTTAAGAATAATCGTCGTTAATCCTGGCTTCAACTGGCACTTTGCAAACTTTGGTGGGAAAGCCTCTGCTGCACCGCCCTGTTCAGTAAATGTTCAGCCAATGCGCGTGTCAATTGATCGAGCTCTTTTGTCCTTAGCGCTACCACCTCGGCATTTTTAGATTCCAGATCCAATCGAAGCGCCCGCATCACAGGATTCAAGATTTCCAACTGATGCTTCTTGAAAATCGGATCCAAGAGTGGTGAGCTTAGCGACTTTTCAGTGGCTCTTAAGAGTGCATCAGCTTGATTTCTAACTTCCAAGAATTGTCGCTTTGCAAAGTCTGATTCCGCATTTGCGAACGCGTCGGACAGCATCTTCTCTACTTCTTCGTCCGTCAGACCAAAGCTTGGCCGAACTTCTATCTCGGCCTTCTCCTTGGTCTTTTCATCGAGCGCCCTCACTCTCAAAAATCCATTCGCATCCATCATAAACGATACGGAAATCTTGGGAGCTCCTGCTGGCTGCGGCAGAATCTTCAGCTTGAAGCGACCCAAGCTTCGACTGTCTGCAGAGATCTCTCTCTCGCCCTGAACGATATGAAGATCAACCGCTGTTTGATTATCTGCTGAAGTCGTAAACGTCTCTGATACCACACAAGGAATAGTCGTATTGCGCAAAATAATTTTGCTAACAATCCCACCGACAGTCTCTAACCCAAGAGAAAGCGGAACTACATCCAGCAGCAAATTATCGGTCGCCTCGCCCATCAAAATCTGAGCCTGTACTGCCGCTCCGAGAGCTACTACTTCGTCCGGATTGGAACTCGTATTTAAGTCTTTTCCAAAAAAATCTCGCACCATTTTCTGCACAAGCGGCACTCGAGTCGAGCCGCCCACCATGACAATATGATCAATTTTCGAAGGAACTAAATTCGCAGCCCTGAGAGCTGAAGAAACCAATTTCAAAGTTCGCTCAACAACTGGCAAAATTGCCTGATCGAGATCCGCTCTCGAAACAGAGCCAGTCCATTGGATTGCATTGGCCCAATGAATCCGAAGATCCACTTCCTCGTGCTCTGATAATGCGCGTTTGAGAGATTCCATTTGTGAACTAAACAAAGAGCGATCTTCAAAACTTTCAGGCCGTTTCCCAATCAAATTGAGGATCCATTTGCCAATTGCAAAATCCAAATCATCGCCGCCGAGCTCGGTATCTCCATCGGTAGAAAGGACTTCAAAAACCCCATCGGTGACTTTGAGAATGGAAACGTCAAATGTACCACCACCGAAATCATAGACCGCAATGAGTTCCGTCCCCGGCTTCCTTCCGAGCCCAAATGCAAGAGCCGCTGCCGTGGGCTCATTGAGTATTCGAACAACTTCAAGGCCCGCAATTTTGCCCGCTACAGCCGTGGCAACTCGCTGCGATTCATTGAAATATGCGGGAACTGTAACTACAGCTTTTTGGACAGGGCCTCCTACAAAATTCTCTGCAACAAATTTACATCGCTTAAGAATTTCCGCGCTTACTTCGATGGGTGAAATCGCACGAGCACCCACTTGAATTCGAATCAATTCATCCGTGGACGGAGAAAAATCATAGGGAAGATGCTTCGAAAATCTCTCAAGATCCTTTTTTCCTTTACCCATCAGTCGCTTAACCGAAAATAAAATATGCTTTGGATCCAGCGACATTAATGTCTTGGCTCTTTGGCCAACAGCGGTGACCTTTCCCGTCGCATCGAATGCCACTACCGAAGGAATGAGCGCTGATTCGCCGTCCTCAATAACGCAAGGCCTTCCGTCCACCATATGCGCCACGAGCGAATTGGTGGTGCCCAAATCAATTCCTACAATGATGTCCTTTGACGAACTCATAATTTAGATTCCAAATCTCTAAGCATCGAAGCTGCATAATTATTCTCGAGAACTAGTTCTTCGATATATTTCAAAATCTCAGCCGTCTTTTCGGGTGACTCATCGTATGCTCGAAAAGTTGCGGTCAACTGATGCGCTCGCAGCTCTTTAGCCTTCAAAAGTTGTTCCTTCAAGGTCATGAGCGCTTGTTTATCATCAACTTCCTGCATTTCAAAATAAAGTGGCGCCAGACAAGGCGGTAGCTTGGAGCCCAATTTAACTCCCTTAAGTTTTAAAATATAATTGGCTCGGACCCAGGGTTCCTTCAGGGCCCGATAGGCCCCGTTCAGAGCAGCAGATTTTTCCAAAACTTCGGTATCCGCACCCCTATGGTCCGGATGAAGCTTGCGCGAGAGTTCATAAAATTTCTTCTCGAGGCTGAGAGGGTCCAAAGAAAGCTTGGGAGGATCTATCTCTAAAATTTCAAAAAAGTTCATTAGGCTGAGAATGACGTGCCGCATCCGCAGGAGCGCTTGGCATTCGGATTCGTGTAAGTAAAGCCAGATCCATTAAGACCGTCCACATAATCCACCATGATTCCCTTCAGAAAAAGTGCTGACCGCGGATCAATCAAAACTTTCAATTTGCCGAATTCGATTAAGTTGTCTGCATCGGCAGGAGCTTCTTCAAAACTCATCTTATACGAAAGTCCCGAGCAACCACCGCCCATGACAGAAACCCTCAACAAAGATCCCAATTTTTTTTCGCGCTCCATCAGACGACTAACATGTTCTTGAGCGCTTGGAGTTAATTCAACTAAGGCTGTCATAAATTATCCCTGCTGAGTCTTTCTTTTATAATCATCAATGGCTGCTTTAATTGCATCTTCTGCCAAAACCGAACAATGAATTTTGACGGGCGGCAAGCTCAGTTCTTGGACGATTTCCGTATTCTTAATGGACTGAGCTTCATCAATTGTTTTTCCCTTTAACCACTCAGTCGCTAACGACGACGAAGCTATCGCACTCCCGCAGCCAAAAGTTTTAAATTTTGCATCTTCGATAATATTCGTTGTGGAATTCACCTGTATCTGAAGCTTCATCACGTCGCCGCACTCAGGTGCGCCAACAATCCCAGTTCCAACCTGCCCACTTTTAGTATCGAGAGAACCCACATTCCGTGGGTTATCAAAGTGATCAATTACTTTAGTTCCGTATGCCATAACTCTCCTTTTAGTGTTAGTGTGCTGTCCATTTGACGGTCTTTAAATCAATTCCCTCTTGTGCCATTTCATAAAGGGGCGACATCTCCCTCAATTTTTTAACGGCAGTAACAACTTTCTGAATCGTAAAATCTACATCTGCTTCCGTGGTGAATCGCCCAAGCCCAAAGCGAATCGAAGAATGAGCAAGGTCTTCGCTCACACCTATTGCCTTCAAAACGTAGGATGGCTCTAAACTTGCGCTCGTGCAGGCCGAACCTGACGACACTGCAATATCGGGAATAGCCATCATGAGCGCTTCTCCCTCGACATAAGCAAAACTGATATTCAAATTATTGGGCAATCGCTTTTCCGAATGCCCATTTAATTTGAGCTCGTCCACTTGAGCTGCAATTCCGGCGTGAAGACGATCCCGTAGCCTTCGAATCCTCGCTGACTCGAGCTCCAAATTAGAACCTGCGATTTCAGCGGCCTTTCCAAATCCTACAATCCCTGGAACATTCAAAGTTCCACTGCGCATTCCACGCTCGTGCCCACCACCAAAAATCTGAGGGCTCAATCGAACGCGAGGATTCTTTCGGCGAACATAAAGTGCTGCAACTCCCTTGGGTCCATAAATCTTATGCGCCGTGAGAGAAAGAAGATCAACCTTCCACTGATTCACATCAACGGGAATACGCCCAATGGCCTGGACTGCATCCGTATGAAAAAGAATTCCCTTCTCTTTTGCAATCGCGCCAATTTCGGCCATCGGATTGATTGTTCCAATCTCATTATTTGCGGCCATGATTGAAATTAGAATTGTTTTATCAGTAATAGCCGCACGAATCAGTTCTGGCTTTACCATTCCGAACTCGTCGACGGGAACGTAGGTGATTTCGAAACCCTTGGTTTCCAAATATTTAGCCGTATCTAGAATTGCCTTATGCTCAACGGTGGAAACAATAATGTGGTTTCCCTTTGAAGCATACATATCGGCCACACCACGCAGCGCGAGGTTATTTGATTCTGTTGCGCCCGAAGTAAAAATAATTTCCTTTGGATCGGCGCCTATTAATTTTGCAATTTGATTTCGAGAATTTTCCACAGCGTCTTCTGCGGTCCAACCGAATTGGTGATTCCGACTTGCTGCATTTCCAAACATCGTCGTGAAATAAGGCAGCATCGCGTCAATAACGAGCGGATCGACGGCGGTTGTCGCGTGGTTATCCATATAAACAGGGGAATGTGTTTTGCCTTGAGACATCATGCTTTACACTAATCTAAACTGTCTTAACGTCAACGTTAAGACTTCAAAAAAGCCATGAAAGCCGGTTAAAACCTTAAAGAAGGGCTCTTCATTCGAATTGCGAATCTGCTTTCTCGATGGCAAGACTGAGCTTTTAAGCAAATCGGAGAATTATGCCCTCAATTTCTGCCCCCTCTAAAACCCCCTACGTCCAGAAATTCAAGGGACAAGACTGGGGGCTCACTCGCTCAATTAAACTCGGTCGTCCCTTTGTTCTCTTTCATGGGGGTCTGGGTGATCAACTCGAAAGCCGAGAGACAATCGAAATCTCTCTTAAGCGAATTGCCCTGCGAGTTCAAAAACAATTGAAATTAAACGCTGTCGATTTAGTGCAAGCGGCGGTGAGTGAATTAGAAGACGATCCCATTTTCAATTCTGGATTCGGTGCCAAGATGCAAGCTGACGGAGTGCCGCGACTATCGTCAGGAATCATGGATGGGAAATTGCAGCGAATGGCCTCTGTTTCTAACATTCTATCCCAGCGGCATCCCTCGCTCATTGCCAAGCACCTCTTGTCCGCCACTGACCGCAATCTGTCGTCGATCGAAGCAACTCGCTACGCACTTAAGCACGGCTTCCCTCCCGAGAACGTTCAAACCCAGAAGCGCGTACTAGAGTGGCGTGCGCAAATCGAAGGCAAGACTGGAACCGTCGGCGCGATTGCCTTAGATGCGAGCGGAAACCCCGCGGCCTGCACTTCTACGGGAGGGCGCGGCAACGAAACTCCCGGGAGAATTTCGGATTCGTTTACGCCATCAGGAAATTTTGCAACTCCCTTCGGCGCAGTATCCTGCACTGGAGTCGGTGAAGAAATTTTAGATGCCGCGGCCGCTTCTTCAGTACTGGTGCGAGTAGAGGATGGGCTCTCACTTTCGGAAGCGATTGCCAAAACATTTACTCCACATCGAAAGAAAGTCTTTGGAATGATTGCACTCGATTCAAATGGAAATGCGATCGTTTACGCTACTAGAGGAGCACTCGCATTTGGAGTTGTTACTCAGACTCAGATTTTCTTTGGACTTCTGCCTGAAGACTGGGAGCGGGGCTCACTAATTTTGAAAGAATCGTTGAACGATAGGAATCCTTCGTCCGATGCCAAAGGCTTTCGAAGAAATCTTTAGACCTATCGGCATTTGAAATCTTTTAAATTCATTTCCAGAAATCCACTTCAGAATTTTCTCAACTTCTGCGGCCCCATATCCCCGCTTGACCAAATCCTCTTTGGTTTCAAATTTCTCTAAAATGAGTTTCAAAATCTCATCCAGCCGATGGTATTCAGGCAGAGTATCCTGATCCTTCTGGTTGGGACGCAGTTCTGCCGTGGGTGCCTTCGTAAAGACTCTTTCTGGAATTCGCATTTGCCTTCGATTGGCCTCTCGAGACAATTCATAAACTTGGGTTTTGTAAATGTCAGAAAGGGGAGCTAGTCCCCCATTCATATCGCCGTAGAGTGTGCAGTAACCAACGGCGAGCTCAGATTTATTTCCGGTGGTTAAAAGCATATGTCCAAATTTATTAGAAAGGGCCATTAACAAATTACCCCTAATACGAGACTGCAAATTTTCCTCAGCGATATTTTCCGCCAATCCCTCAAAGGCCTTACTCAGTGATTCAATGCCTGCGGAAAACATCAACTCGATTGGAATTAAATGAATCGGATTTTGAAGCGCGCGAGCAAGACCCAAAGCGTCCTCATTGCTTTCCCGCGACGTATAGCGAGAGGGCAAAAGCACTCCGACTACATTTTCCGCGCCCAAAGCATCTGACGCCAAGCAAGCAGTCAGCGAAGAGTCAATCCCTCCGCTCATTCCTAAAATGACCGACGAAAATCCTGTTTTCACACAGTAATCTTTGATTCCCAAACAAAGGGCATCATAAATATCTGCGGTAGGCACATAAGTAGGCAGCCTGAATGATGCCGGCGCTTGATAGAGGTCAATTTCTACCAAATCTTCCGCGAATGCCTTACCCATTTGCAGAATATTCCCTCGTGTATCTATCCAGTAACTTCGTCCGTCAAAAATCAATCCATCGTTTGCCCCAACAGCGTTCACATAAATCAGGGAAATTTCGTGACGACTTGCAAGGCTTCGAAGCATCTCGCGCTTGGCCACAACCTTTTCATGCTCAAATGGAGAGGCGGATATATTGACGATCAGATCCGCCAGCTCTGACTCCTGTACGGGATTCTGCATATAGCGGTTGTGAAGTGAAGTTCCAGAATCATCGCCCCAAATATCTTCGCAAATAGTCACAGATATTTTTTTTCCCAAGAAATCAAAAATTAACGAATTTCTCCCAGACTCAAAAAATCGATCTTCGTCAAAAACATCATAGGTCGGCAAAAGGCGTTTGAAATACCGATGAATCAGCGCCCCCTTCATTGCGACGTAGGCCACATTCCTTAAGGGACGACCTGCTTCTCGATTCTTTTCCACAGAACCAAAAATGAAATTGGTGCGTGGATGAGCCTCGGCCAACCTCATCGCGTAAACTTCGGCCCTTGCAGCAAAACTGCCATACTCCAATAAATCTTGAGGGGGATACCCGCAGAGAGAGCATTCGGGGAAAATGATCAAATCAGCCTCACCCGCGTTTCGCAAAACGCGACTCATTCGATTGAAGTTTCCCTCAAAGTCGCCGACCACCGAATTAATTTGTGCCAACAAAAGTCTCACAGAAAACCCCTATCCTAGCCGGCCATCTTTTTGAACTGACTTGCAAACAAGCTTGCAGCATAGCCATCATTTGCCATCAGTTCACTATAAGTTCCTGATTCCACAATTTCACCCGCCTTAAAAACAAGCATCCGATCACATTTTCGGAGTGTACTGAGGCGGTGGGCAATAAAAAAGCAGGTCACATCCTTAAGAAGATCTTCCTTCCAAATTCTCTCAAGTGCAGTTTGAAACATGAACTCCGTAAGGGAATCGACATAGGAAGTGGCTTCATCAAAAATCAGAATGCGGGGACGTCGCAAAAGAGCGCGCGCCAAAGACAGAAGTTGGCGCTGACCGGACGAGAGCAAGCTCGCACGTTCTACAAAGACCTCATTTAGTTGAAGCGGTAGATTCTCCACCCAATCCTTAAGCTGGACGATTTCCAAAACTTTCCAGATTTCGTCATCTTTTATCGAACTGCCAAAACTCAAATTTTCTCTTAACGTCCAAGAAAATAAAAAGACATCTTGAGAGACCCAGCCCAGGGACGAACGATAACTCTCCAAAGAATAGTCGCGCAGATCTTTTCCATTTAAAAGAATCCGTCCACTCTTGGGCTCGTAGAAGCGCATTAAGAGAGAACATGTAGTGGTTTTGCCAGAACCTGTCTCCCCCATGAGCGCGATCTTTTGCCCCGCAGAAACTTCGAAGTTCAAACCACGCACTGCCGGACTCTCAACACCGACATAACTAAATTGCAAATTCTCAACTCGAAAGCTCGCTGGGGAACTCAACTCTAAAGTTCCCTCGTCTGGCTCTGGAGAATGATTTGAAATTTCTACAAGTCGATCGACCGATGCCAAAGCCTGTTGAAGAACTGTGTACTTCTCCGCAAAATCCCGAACGGGCCATGCAAAAATCGCTGAGTAACCCAGAAATGCGACAACCACTCCCACCGTCATTGACCCCTGATAAACCTGGTAGCCCCCATAACCGACAATCATCACATCCATTATTGCGGTAATGAAGGGGACAATGGGATTGTAGATGGCGTATTCACGAACAGCCTGAACGTTTCGATTTGTAAGGCGGCGCGAGTGACTTTCGAATTCTGTTTCAATTGCATCTCGAGCATTCAAAACCCTGATCTCTCGATGGCCCGAAAACATTTCTCCTGCGAATGAGTTCAAACTCGAAAGACTCTTCCTCATGAAGCCAAACCTTCGTCGAATTCGAACGTCAAAAGACTTTGTAAGCCAAATCAAAAGCGGAACGACAGAAAGAGCGAGACAGGCCAACTGCCATTCAATGGAAAACATCGCCACCACCACACCAGCCGCTAGAAAGAGGTTCCCAATCAGAGGTACCAGCGCAGAAGAAAAGAGCTCCTGAACTGAATTGATATCCGCCGTAAGTCGCGTTGTAAGACTGCCCGAAGAAATTTTATCAAAAAACGAATAGGGATAAGTGAGAACTTTGCGAAGTAGCTGATCTCGATAGTCCACGAGGATCTGAAGACCGAAGGCCGACATACAATAGGTCACCGACGAGTTCATCGCGAAAAGTACAATTTTAATTCCCAAGACCAAGAGGCCCAAAGAAAGCAAAATTGACTGATCGCGAGCGAGCAACCCATCGTCAATTAATCGACCTACAATTGCTGGCGTCCACAAAGTGAAATAGGCGGGCAGGAGCGCCAAAATGAGGGCCAAAAAAACTTGAAGCCGATACGGGCGAAGCAATTGCAAAAGTTGGCCAAACGCTGAGCCTGAGAGTCCCTTCACCTTCATGAAATCATTCCATAGGGTTGAATTGACTCGAGTTCATTGAGAAATGTCGATTGACGAAAGGCTTCTTCGCTCGCGCCAAAAAACTCCAGCCCACCACGTTTCATAATGAGAACTGAAGAACACTGACGAAGAGTCTCGAGTCTTTGCGAGACCAGTACAACGGTGGAACTTTCGGGCAGTCTCTTTTTCAATGCAACTAAAAGCTTTGATTCCGTCTCAGCATCCACGTGAGAAAAGAGATCATCAAATAAATAAACATCTCGCTTCCGGAGCAAAGCGCGGCCGAGCGAAATTCTTTGCTTCTGGCCCCCTGACAAATTCAAACCTCGCTCACCCAGACGAGTTTCTAGACCTCCCCGCTCCTCCATGAGGCTGCGATCAAAACTCAAGTCCTCGAGCAGCTTCCATAATTCCTCATCACCCACACTCACAGTGCCCAAATGAAGATTTTTTTGAATGGACCTTGAGAAAAGAAATGTTTCCTGAGGAACGTATAAAATATTCTTCGCAATTTCTTCTGGCTCAACCGAACGCAAATTCTCGCCTCTAAAAAATATATTTCCTTTCGACGGATCTCGTTGCCTAGAAAGAAGTTCTAATAAAAGAGTCTTTCCGCATCCCACCGGGCCCGTAAGACCTATCCACTGTCGAGCAGGAATTTGAAAATTCAAATTCTCAAAGATCGGTCGATCAGGATTTGAAAACCAAAGTGCCAAGTTTTCGAGGCGAAATTCATACTGAGCATCAAATGGAATTCGCTTCTGATCTGTTTCCTTCTTTAAAGGGCTCACCACGCTCGAGAATTGTAAAACTCTTTTCTCTGACGCCTTTGCCGATCGAAAAAGCTGAATGAACCATCCCATCGCCATCATGGGCCAATCCAGATTCGCAAGATAAAGTTGAAATGCGATAAAGTTGGAAAGCTCCATCTCGCCGCTGATTACTCGAAGTCCCCCAAAGATCAGAACGAGCGCCACTGCAAGTCCCAAAGCGAAATCGAGACCGGGCACGAAGAAGGACTGAAACTTCGCAACCTTCATGGAAGAATCTCGAAGCTCTTCAGACTTCTCTACAAATCCCTTGAGAACAAAAGATTCCTTGCGAAAAGCTTTAAGAATCCTCATCCCCGAAGCAATTTCGAAAGTTCGAGCGCTTAGATCGGCTGTGACCTCTTGCACTCGCTCATATTCCTTCGATAGTCGATCACTCCACAGCATCGCAACTCCGGCGATCCCTAAAAGTGGAGGGATCACAATTAAAGTAAGATGAGCATCTACTTGCCACAGCAGAATTGGAAAGAGACAAAAATTAAGAAGGGCGTCAACGAACATGAGTGATCCAATCGCAAGGAACATCCGCATATTCTCGGTGTCTGTGGAAAGTGCAGAGATGAGATCGCCGACTCGAGTCCCTTTAAAAAAATCTAAATGAAGTCGAGAAATGCCATTGAAAAACTTTTGTCGAATCGAGTTCGCGATCGGAAAGGTGGACCACAGAAAGAG
>Ga0163144_10003375_pt1 | contig 36367 bp, 36 predicted proteins | sample OliLak19BULKMAT1_FD_123175 | JGI IMG/M metagenome (GOLD analysis project Ga0163144, IMG submission 123175) | Freshwater microbial mat bacterial communities from Lake Vanda, McMurdo Dry Valleys, Antarctica - Oligotrophic Lake LV.19.BULKMAT1 | ecosystem: Environmental > Aquatic > Freshwater >...
GTAGCAGAAGCCATAGGCTTGAAATCCTTCGGGGTGGGAAGTGGGTTGTCGTAAACCCTTTCTAACCCGAGATTTCAGGCCTTTTTTATTTTTACGCTATGCTCCGAACCGGACAGCAGTGAAGTGAGATTAAATGTAGGACGTACGAGGAAATCAGCTCACTCTTCATAAAATCAGATTTTAAAAGTCAGTGCGCTGGGGCTGACCTGGCCGGGTAAAACTGGTCCAGGTTGAATGTTGATCTGGACCTCGATACCAGGAGGTCAGACATGCGCGTTCTGCCAAACCATCGCGCACCTTTAACCTGGATGTCGAAGTCCATGGCGCGGCAGCATCTACGGAAGGAAATGCCCGCCGATGGGCCATTCCACAACCCGAGTCGGAGAACCCAGCGTGCGAAGAATTTCGGTTAATTTTTCCATTCTCGCTTTCTCATCCGGCGCCATTTTTCCTGGCTCCTGCCACCAATGTGAGTAGGGAAGAAAGAATCTCGCCTGGCTCGCCTTGCAGACGGCACCCACGCCGTCCACTCCGAGCGTGATTGAGTGAGTGCTCATTGTGTGAAACCGGATCTTCTGGTCCATGGAGAGCGTCAGCCAGTTGGCCCCCAGGTTGATGTAAAACGGGGAAGCTAACGTGAACTCCCGCATATTGCTGAGCAGACAGTCGGTCGGTCCATGAGTAGAAAGCACGAAATCCGCGACGTCCAACATCTTCCCTTCTCGGTCACTTCCAGCGTCAATCAACAGCCAGGATTTGAATCCGTTCAGCTCGAGCCAGTATGTGTTTCCCCAGTTTCGTAGGTCCGGGCAACTGGCGCTCTCCTCCAGCGTGGCCTGCTCACCGTAAAACGGCAGCGCCTGCACAGTGATGTCTTCGACTTGAAAAGGTTCGCAATACCAGGGCTTGGTGACGACGTTGGTAAACCCAAGACTACGCAAGCGAACGTCCATTCGATCGCAAAGCAGCGAACCGCGAGAGACTTCGGGCACCACGATCAAGGTGTCTCGCGGGAAGATCAGCAATGACGGAAAGCTGAGGTGATCGTTGTGAGAATGCGAAATCAGAATGCAGGTCACGTTTTCGACCAGGCTCTTGATGTTGATTGTCCGTCCGCCCAACGCCGCTTTGGGCGCGAAGTGGAAATTTGGATCCACCAGAATGCCCGCCTTGTGGCTCCGGTAGAGCAAAGCAGAATGTTGCAGCCGATGGATTCCCGGCCGGGACAGGTCCACATCCGCGTGGTTGGGGGCGATGCTTTCTCGAATCATACCGGAGTCACGCAGGCTCTGGAGCCAGGTCCCTTGAGTCTTTCGGAGAAGCTCGGCGCAATCCTGTTCGGTGAACGATCCGGTGGAACACCGTCCGAGCAGCTCCATCGCGCTTCCGCATCGTGATAGAACTCATTGAGAAGCCAGGCAGCCACTGCACTCTCGTGTGGGTTTAGATTCGTTTTGCGAATCGGTAAGAAAAGCTCACGCCAACCATCACAAAATAGTCGCCTGTCGGAGACATCAGCTTCTCGCGAGTCCAACTCATTTTCGAATTGGTGGCTCGGGGCAGGATCGAACTGCCGACCTCCGCGTTATGAATGCGGCGCTCTAACCATCTGAGCTACCGAGCCAATTGAGATGAACAATTCAAATACCGCTGAATGGCCGTCCAATCAAGGCTCTAGCCGGGCGATACCCAGAAGTGCCATGTATAGAGCATGAGCCCGTATCCCCGCCCCGGTGATTCCGGGGGCAGACTCATTCGAACCTTGGTCAGCAGCTTCAAAAAAGGCGGTCCCCACTTCGCGAGGGATGCGCGCGTTCATATCGCGATCTCCGGTGGGGCGGATTCGATGGCCTTGGCCCATTTACTCGTTCGGTACGGCCGGAAAATCGTTTCTCGCGAACAGATCTCGCTTCTTCACATCAATCACGGATGGAGAGGCGCGCACTCCGATGCGGATGAAGCCTTTGTCAGGGAGCTCGGGCGGAAGTGGAAGGTTCCCGTCCAAGTGGAAAAAGTCGCGGGAAAGCCCTCGCAAAAGGGAGTTTCTTGGGAGGCTTTCGCCCGGACTCTCCGAAAGCAGATTTTCGAGGACGTGATCGAATCGGATCCGAAAGCTTGGATCTTGACCGCCCATCATGCCGATGACTTGGCTGAAACCGTGCTCTGGCGACTTTGTACCGGGGCGGGTCGCAACCAGGGTGGGGGAATCTTGAGAATCGAGGGGCAGGAGCTTCGGCCCCTACTCGGGTTTCGCAAAAAGGAACTCGTCGCTTATCTCATGGAGGAAAAAGTCGAGTGGCGCGAAGACGCCTCCAATCTCGATCCGCGATTCCAGCGAGCCAAAATGCGCTCGAGCTTAATTCCGGTGTTAGAAGCCATTTTCCCCCGAGCGGTCGAGAATCTCGCGTTAGCCGCGATTGACGCGCAAGCCCCCGATTCGTCGGGCCCCGGATCTCGGCTTCCGGTCGGTGAGATCCTGGCAGCCAGTCATTCTCGACCTGCCCGGGCACAAATTAGGGCTTTGGAAGCCCTTCTCGGAGGGGATGAGTCAGCTCCTTCAGTTGATTTACCCGGTGGGTGGCGCATAGAACGCGTTTCAGGGAAAACTACGCAGCGCGCGACGAACTGGATTCTGAAGAAGATAAATGCTTGAAAGCCCAGGGAAAACCAGGTTAAATTTGCCGCTGCCATTTGCACCCATTTATTAAGGATGTTAGCGTTTAAAGAAGGGATGGCTTGCTCGAGTAATCCCTCTACTCGGCCAGCCTCATATTTATGAAGCCTTCACACAAAACAGTCGCTCTTTGGTTGGTCCTCGTATTGCTCTTCGCAATGCTGTTCAAAGTATTTGATCCGCAGCGTCAGCAGCGAGCCGATTTGAAGTTCAGCGAATTCGTCGCCCAACTTGAGGCGAAGAACGTCGCGGACGTCACGTTTAAAACGGACAACCTGATTGTCGGAAAACTCAAGTCACCCGTCACCCGTGACGGCCAGGCGCAGTTTGGCGGCGCGACCTATTTCGAAGCGGTCGGCGACAAAGCGAATCCAAAGATTTTTGAAATCATTCAGGCCAACGGAATCATGCCCAACTACGAGCGCGAAGAGAAGACGCCGATCTGGCAGCAGGTGCTGATCAGCTGGTTCCCGATGTTGCTTCTGTTCGTCGTGTTCTTCATGTTCATGCGCCAGATCCAAGCGGGAGGCGGTAAAGCGATGTCCTTCGGAAAATCGAAGGCCCGTCTTTTGACGGAATCCAATAACCGCATCACGTTCAAAGACGTCGCGGGCGTGGAAGAAGCCAAGCAGGAACTCGAAGAGATCATCGCGTTCCTGAAGGATCCCAAGAAATTCACCAAGCTCGGCGGACGCATTCCCAAAGGCGTCCTTTTGATGGGCCCTCCGGGCACCGGTAAAACCTTGCTCGCGCGCGCGATCGCCGGCGAGGCTGGCGTGCCGTTTTTTTCGATTTCGGGCTCTGACTTCGTCGAGATGTTCGTCGGCGTCGGTGCGAGCCGCGTTCGCGATTTGTTTGAGCAGGGCAAGAAACACGCGCCTTGCATCATCTTCATCGATGAAATCGACGCCGTCGGACGTCATCGGGGCGCGGGCCTCGGCGGCGGACATGACGAACGCGAACAGACTTTGAACCAGCTGCTCGTCGAGATGGATGGCTTTGAGTCGAACGAAGGTGTGATCCTGATCGCCGCGACGAACCGCCCGGACGTCCTCGATCCGGCGCTCCTCCGCCCGGGCCGCTTCGACCGTCGGGTTATCGTGTCTCATCCCGACGTCAAAGGCCGCGAAGCGATCCTCAAAGTTCACACACGTAAGACTCCGATGAGTACAGACGTCTTGCTTGGCAAGATCGCACGCGGGACTCCGGGCTTTTCGGGCGCCGATCTTGAGAATCTCGTCAACGAAGCCGCCTTGCTTGCGGCACGTTTCGATAAGAAGGTTCTCGATAACAGCGACTTCGAAAACGCAAAAGACAAGGTGCTCATGGGCGTCGAACGCAAGAGCATGGTCATCAGTGAAGTCGAACGCAAGACGACCGCTTATCACGAGGCTGGGCATACGCTCGTCGGCAAGTTCATGCCGGGCACCGACCCTATCCATAAGGTAACGATTATTCCGCGCGGGATGGCTCTCGGAGTGACTCAGACGCTGCCGAACGAAGACCGCGTCAGTCTGACTAAAGACCGCGCTGAAAACAATATCGCGTTCCTCATGGGAGGCCGGATTGCCGAAGAGCTCGTCTTGAATCAAAAGACGACCGGGGCCGGCAACGACATCGAACGCGCGACGGATCTCGCGCGCCGTATGGTCTGTGAGTGGGGGATGAGCGAGACGCTCGGACCCCTGTCGTTTGGCCAAAAAGAACAGGCGATTTTCCTCGGCCGCGAGATGAGCCAGCATCGTGATTATTCCGAGCAGACGGCGCTTACGATTGATCGCGAAGTTCGCGATATCGTCGAACGCAATTATCGCCGCGCTCGAGAAATTCTTTCGAGCAAGCTGCATCTCTTGCACGAGCTTGCTCAGGCGCTGCTCGAATATGAGACGATCGATGGGGATGAAGTAGAAAAGATCTGTCGTGGTGAAAAGATCGTTCGTCAAAAGACGCCCGAGGTCGACACCGGATCTTCCAATCCCACGGCGGCCGCTCCCGTGACGTCCAATTCACGCACGGAACCGGGTACAGGAGGGGGAGCTACACCCGCACCGGTACCTGCATAAGCGGTTCGCAGAAACCTCCGGGTCAATTCCCGCTGATAAACCTTGCTCGACCTGATTCTCAATCTGAAATCGAGCATTGGCTGGTTCGACTTCCTCGACGTTGCAATCGTCGCGTTCATCGTTTACCGCATCCTGCTACTGATCAAGGGCACGCGTGCCATGCAGATGCTGACGGGACTCGGCATTCTGGGCATCGGCTTCTTTCTCTCGTCGACCTTCGAGCTTTACACGACGCACTGGTTACTCTCGTACTTCTTTGATTACCTCATCCTGATCATCATTGTGCTGTTCCAAGACGATCTGCGCCGCGCACTGACTCACGTCGGAAAAAATCCGTTCTTCGCAGGCGCCTCAGCCGAGGAAGAGCTCCTCATGGTCGACGAGATCGCGCGCGCCTCCAATCGGCTGGCCAAAGAGCGCATCGGTGCACTGATCGTGATCGAGCGCGAAACCGGGCTCAAAAATTTCATCGATACCGGATCAAAGCTCGATTCGCGCGTAAAGGCGGAGCTTCTTTACTCGATCTTCGTCCCGAACTCGCCGATTCACGACGGCGCTGTGATCATCACGGGCGGCCGGGTCGCCGCGGCCGGATGTTTCCTTCCGCTTTCCAAAGATCCCAACATCGATAAAAAATATGGCACCCGTCACCGGGCGGCCCTCGGCATCACCGAGGATTCCGACGCGATCGTCATCTTGGTTTCCGAAGAGGCCGGCGAAGCGCATCTCGTTAAGAACGGCCGCCTCACAACGAACTTAAGTGAGCAGGAACTACGTCAGTCCCTCGTCGCGCTCCTGGACCTTTCGGACGGGTCGGACTCGATGCCGCGCCGGTTGCGCGGCTGGTTCCAGACCGTGCGCAATCGCCCTCGGCAGGAGGACTGAGCGATGTGGGATCGAACCGCGGACGTCCTTTTTCATAATCTCGGCACGAAGTTGATCTCGGCCGTGATCGCGATCGTGCTTTGGGTCATCGTGCTGGGCTCCCGAAGCGTCGAGGTCACGAAGGAAGTTCCACTCGAGATCATCACGGCATCCGACGTGGTCACCGCGAACGAAGTTCCGGAGAAAATCGCATTTCGATTATCCGGCCCTAAAGCCTTCTTACGCGCGATCGTCGATCGCCGCGAGGAGCCGATTCGCGTCAATCTCGCCGGCTCTAAACCCAATCTCGTCACCTACCGGTTCTTCTCGGACAATATCCGCGTCCCCCCGGGCGTTAAAGTCCTCTCGATCACGCCGACCGCCATTTTGATCAAACTCGAGTACCTCAAAAAGCGGGAAGTTCCGCTGAGAGTCGAGCTTCGCGGGCTTCCTCCCGAGGGATACCGAATCGCCGCGACCGAAGCGCAGCCCGCGATGGTGCGCCTCAAGGGCCCGGAATCGAAGGTCGAGGGAATTTCGGAAGTCGCGACCGTGCCAATTGACATCACGGGTCTAACGGAAACGAAAGTCTTTGACGCGAATCTTCAGATCGATAAATCCAATGTGGTCGTCGATGGTGCACTGCCGAAAGTAAGAGTTCAGATTGAACCGGTTTCCGCTAACTTCCGTATTCGAAACGTGGATGTCCGCGTTCTCACGAATTTAAAGGCGACCGTCGAAGAGAAGACCGTGACCGTTTTGGTGCGGGCGGAGCCTGCGGATTTGAAGTCTCTCGATCGCAGTCAGGTTTTCGCGGTCGTCGACTTGCGGGGTAAGTCAAAAGGGAAGTACAAGGAAACGCCGAGAGTCAATTTGCCGGCCCGAGTGGGCTTGGTAAAGGTGATTCCCGACAAGGTTTCGGTCGACCTCAACTGAGTTCAGCAAACGGGCAAAAGGGTAAAATGACTATGGCCAAACTTTTCGGAACTGATGGAGTTCGTGGCCTCGCCAATGAATATCCGATGAACGGCGAAACCGCGATGGCCGTCGGCCGGGCCGTCGCGCATGTTTTGCGCGAAACCGCGAGCCGGCCGATCCGGCGCGCGAAGATCGTCGTCGGTAAAGACACACGCCTGTCCGGTTACATGATCGAGCAAGCGCTCGCTTCGGGCATCTGCTCCATGGGCGCGGACGTGATTTTGATCGGTCCGCTTCCCACGCCCGGCGTCGCATTCGTAACCCAAAGTATGCGCGCGGATGCGGGCATTATGATCAGCGCGTCCCACAATCCGTATCACGACAACGGAATCAAGGTGTTTTCCGCGGATGGCTACAAGCTGCCCGATGCGGTCGAAGCCGAAATTGAACGCCTCGTGATTTCCCGAAGCATGGACGGCGTCAGGCCTACGGGAGATCTCGTCGGCAAAGCGTTCCGTATCGACGATGTTCACGGCCGGTATTTGGTTTTCCTCAAGTCGCTGTTCCCGAAAGATCTCGACCTGCTCGGGCTCCGCATCGTCCTCGATTGCGCGAATGGTGCCGCATATAAAGTAGCGCCTTTGGTGTTCGAAGAGCTCGGCGCTGAAGTGATAAAAAAAGGTGTGAGCCCAAACGGTCTCAACATCAACGACAAATGCGGCGCGCTTCATCCGCAAGGGGTGGCGAGTGCGACGGTCGAATACCGCGCGGATATCGGCATCTCGCTGGATGGGGACGGCGACCGCTGCATTCTGTCGGACGAAAAAGGCGAGATCGTCGATGGGGATCAGATCATTGGACTCTGCGCGCTTCAAATGAAGGCCGAAGGCAAGCTTGCGAAGAACACCGTCGTCACCACGCCGATGACGAATATAGGGCTTGAGCACACGCTCAAGTTGAACGGCATTTCGATGGTGCGCTCCCAGGTGGGCGATCGCTACGTGGTCGATGCAATGCGAAAGAACGGTTTCAATCTCGGCGGGGAACAATCGGGCCACGTGGTTTTTCTCGAACATGCGACGACGGGCGATGGAATCGTAGCCGCGCTGAAAGTTCTGGAAGCAATGCGTCGTACGGGCAAGCCGCTGTCTGACCTCAAAAAACAGATCAAGCTGTTCCCGCAAGTTCGTGAGGATGTTCGGGTTTCGAAAAAAGAGCCTTTCGAAAAGCACGCCGAGATTACCGCCGCGATCGCCGAGGCCGAAGCCGCGCTGAAGGATAAGGGACGGGTCTTCGTCCGCTACTCCGGGACCGAGCCGCTCGCGCGTGTAATGGTCGAGGGTGAGAACTCGCGAGAGATTCAGGGATACGCGACCAAGATCGCATCCATTATTCAACGAATTTTGGCTTAGCCCGCCCGGGATTCAGGATAGAACTCTCCCATGCGCTTGGGAGTGAACATCGATCACGTGGCGACGCTGCGGCAGCTTCGCGGAACGCCCTATCCGGATCTCCTCGAAGCCGCACGCTTGATCGAGGTCGCCGGCGGGCATCAGATCACCGTGCATCTTCGCGAAGATCGCCGGCACATTCAGGACGATGATGTTCGCCGCCTTCGGGCCGCCCTCAAAATTCCGTTGAATCTCGAAATGGCCGCGACTGAAGCGATGACTCGCTACGCGCTCAAAATCAAACCGGATTGGGCCTGCCTGGTTCCCGAAAAGCGTCAAGAAGTGACGACCGAAGGCGGGCTCGATCTTAAAATGGGAAAACGGCGAATCGCGGACGCGGTCAAGCGCCTTCGTAAGGGCAAGATCAAGGTCAGCTTGTTCGTCGAGCCCAGTCTGGACGCGATGAAGTTATCGCGCGCCCTCGGGGCCGATGCCGTGGAGCTGCATACGGGCCGTTACTGTATGGCCTCGCAATCTCCGAAACCGGCGGCCCTGAAGCAAGCCGCCCAGGAACTCGAGCGTATTCGTCGGGCCGCGGAACTTGGGTGGGAACTCGGGCTCCAAGTCCATGCCGGCCATGGGTTTGATTTCGAAAACGTCCGCCCGGTCGCGATTCTTGAACGGCCCGGAACGGGCCCTCGCCAACCTTTAATCGCCGAGTTTAACATCGGTCATGCGATCATTTGTCGAGCGGCGCTGGTCGGGCTTGAAAGAGCGGTCCGTGAAATGCTTTCATCAGTTCAGGCCCCTTGAGGGCGAAACAGGAGAGATCCATGCCAAACGTTGCTCCTCCCCAGAATCTTCGAATCTGCAGTAGCCACGAAATGCGGGAACTTGATCGCATCGCCGAACAGGATTACGGCATCGACGCCCGACTCTTGATGGAGAACGCCGGGCGGGCGGCCGCACAAATCATTCTCGAGCGCTATCCGCAAGCCGGCAAAGGAACCGAGATTCTCGTTTTTGCCGGCAAAGGCAACAATGCGGGCGACGCCTTCGTAGTGGCGCGTCGATTGATCAGTTTGGAGCGGCGGGTTCGGGTTTTTCATTTGGAGTCGTCTGGGTACACGGGACCGGTCGCCGCCAACTTTGAAATCCTGCGCAAACTCAAAGCCAAGATGAGCTACTTGGACTCCGTGGCCGAGCTCGAAGCCTTTTTTGTCAGCTCGCCCGGGCCGTTCACCGTAATCGACGGAATCCTCGGGACCGGTCTCAAGGGCAATATGGACGGCGTTTTTTACGACGTGGTCGAACTCATCAATCGTCAGAATATCGCGGAAGTCGTCGCACTCGACATCCCGAGCGGCGTCAGCGGGGACACCGGAAACATCGCCGGAACGTCCATTCAATCCGCGCTTACGATTTCATTTGGCTTCCCGAAGCTCGGACATTTTCTGCCCCCGGGTGCCGGACGCCGCGGAGAACTGATCAATGTCGACATCTCGCTCCCCCCGCGTTTCAGGCGGGAAGGGGATAAGTTCCTCCTCATGCGCGATCCCATGTCGGCGCTTCTCAAAGAGCGGGATCGTTACGGTCATAAAAATTCCTTCGGCCATACGCTTCTGATCGGCGGCAGTCCGGGCCGGCTCGGCGCGATCGCGATGGCGGCGCGTGCTTCCCACAAGATGGGCACCGGGCTCGTGACCGCCGCGACTTGGGAAGACGGCTTTGACGCGTTGACCATGAAGCTGCCCAACGAAACGATGTCCGTCCCGCTAAGTCTCGAAGGTCCCCTGTTTGAAGCCTATAAACGGAATCTCCCGACCTATTCGAGCGTGGTGGTCGGGCCGGGGCTTGGAATGCGCGCGGATGGCAAGCGGCTGCTCGAGGAACTGCTCTCCAATTATGCAGGTGCGCTCGTAGTCGACGCGGACGCCCTCAATCTCATCTCCGACCTCCACCTGCACGACCTGCTCGTCAATCGTAAGGGCGGAACCGTTCTGACGCCGCATCCGGGCGAGATGGCCCGGTTACTCGGGATTTCGAAGGAAGAAGTCACTCAAGACCCGATCAAAGCCGTGAAGGAAGCCGTCCGGAAGACTCATGCTGTCGTACTTCTCAAAGGAGCCGCGACCATCATCGGCGGGCCCGATGATGTGCTTTACATGAACCACTATCCAAACGACGGGATGGCGACCGCGGGAAGCGGTGACGTGCTCGCGGGCATGATCGGCGGTTTGCTGGGACAGAAAATGAAAGAATTCCAAGCGACCCTTCTCGGCGTATACCTGCATAGCTTGGCTGGGGATTTCGCGGCGAAATCACTCGGACATCGAAGCATGACCGCCGCGGATATCATCGACAACATCAGCCATGCCTTCAAAGACATCAAAACCGAAGCCGCTCCGGCGGCCGCCAACGCGCCCGTCACCGCTTTCGAGGGACGAGCGCGACTGCTCTGAGATTCGGGTAGTCGCGCTTGCGGCGGAGCTTGCCCGGATGCTGGCAGCGCGGGACCGCGTGTTGCTCGAAGGTCCGCTTGGGGCGGGGAAAAGCACGTTTGCGCGTGCGTTGATTCAATCGTGCGGCGTTTCGCAGCCGGCGGAAGGAAGCCCGACTTTCGCGATCGCCCATGAATACATGGGCCGGTCCGTGGAAGTCATCCACGTCGATTTTTATCGATTGCGATCTGAAGCAGAAATCACGGAAACCGGCATTGACGAATACTTCTGGTCCCGCGACGCGATCGTGATCGCGGAATGGGCTTCGCTCTTTCCGGGATTCGAAAAGGCGCTGCTCAAGCCGCGCGATACCTCGGGAAAAATTTTGAAAGTCGATATGGGCTTCGAGTCCGACCCGACTTTGCGTTCCGTTCGAATCACGCAGCTTTGAGGTCGGGGAGGGAATTCAGAAGCGTTTGTAAGCCGTCCACCGCGACTTTCACGCTGTTGCGCGAAACTAAAGCGAGCACGCCGCGACAAGCGTGAGCCGGACCAACGCGCACCAGCGTGAGCCAGTAATCACGGTCGACGCCGAATGCGGCGCGTACCGCATTCCGAGTAGTCGTCGCGCTCGGGGGCATGAGCTCCACGCGACCAGTTTTCACGAACTGATTCCAAAGTTCCGGGCTGAGCGTCGGATCCCATTTCAAACCCGTCCATAGCGCACGACGTTGTACTACGGCGACCACGGCGCTTCCCAAGAAGCAGGGAACGGTGGTTCCGGGCAAGGGCGCCTGAATTGTCAGAAAAAGAGCAGCTTCGACTCCACGGCTCAGGAGATCCCCCAAGGCTCTTCCTAAAGGATCGCGGCTAGCCAAAAGCTGACTTTTTTCCCAGATGATTAGAGGAGAGTTTTTAGTGCGTCCGCGCGAGTTGCCGGGCTGAGTGATTGCGCGCTTCACGGCGGGGTGCTGAGGCCGAGTTCGTTCCGCGCCGCCCTCCGTCGGCTCTTCGCTGGGATCTGGCTCAGCTTTGGGTCGAAAAAGGTTCGCTAAAGTTCGGTCGACTTCCACCGCAGGCTCGTCAAAACCCGCTCGGGAGGTCGGATTCCGCTGGGGCGTCATGCCGGCCGCCTCCTTTTTTTGGGGCCCGTTTTTACTCACAGCGGTCTCCAAATTCCAGATATCGGGGAGTGAAACGCTTCCAGACTCCTCAGGAACCGGCGTAGCAATCGACGGCGAAGTCCGATGCTTGGATACCTTCGCTCCGAACGCTTTACGGTTCAGGAGCCTCCCGATGGACGGCATCTCCTGGGCGACATCATTGATGTTGTCCACTGTGAAGGAGTTCGGAAGTGCTGGATTCTTCTTGTTTTTTTCGTCCGCCATGAGCAAAGCCGGGCGCAAGCCCGCATTCTCCAATAATGCATATCGGCCCAGTCGGTCAAAAACTAGAGTTTGAGCTGCACAGTAGAAAAGTGACTAGTAAGGATAGGGAATAGTAGTTGACGCTCAAACTACACCATGGTACGCCCTTGTCAGGATTTGTGAGAGGGAAAGGGAGATAGATAGCCATGCGTTTGACATCAAAAGGACGGTATGCGGTCCGAGCGATTCTGGATCTGACATTCAATTCGAATGGTCGGCCGGTTCGCCTGCAAGAAATTTCGGAACGCCAAAAAATTTCGCTTCACTACTTGGAGCAACTTTTCCGACGGCTTCGTAAAGGATCCGTCGTTAAAAGCGTTCGTGGACCAGGTGGCGGCTACGTGCTGTCCCGCTCCATGGATGAAATTTCCATCAAAGACGTGCTGATCAGCGTCGGCGAAAACATCAACCCAGCGCGCGATTTGATCGGCAACGCCGATGTCAAAAGCGACACGGTCGAGTTTTTGCTCACCAAGACTTACTTCGAGAACTTGGGCGTCATCATGCAAGAATACTTGACGACAACGTCAGTAGGAGACTTGATCCGCAAAGCTCGCGGCTCCGCAGACCTGCCAAAGGGCGCAGGTGCGATGCTCGAGTCAACCGGCTTCCAGATCCCGGCACCGCAGTCCAATGCCGGCAAAGCCCGCGATCTATCTTGACGCGAATGCCAGTGCGCCGCTCGTTCCCAGCGTTCGAGCGGAGCTGACCGAGCTTCTGAAATCTGACGCGACTTTTCCTTCGAATCCCTCGAGTGCACACGCGCATGGTCGGGAAAGTCGCAGAAGAATCCACGAAGCTCGAGACGCCGTTGCGACTTCCTGGCGCGTTCGCTCGGATCAAATCACATTCACTTCTTCAGGGACCGAAGCCAATCAAACGGTAATACGTTCGGCAATCAAGGCTTTTTCTGGTCGCTCGCCAATTTGGATCACGAGTTCCGTTGAACACGAAAGCGTGCGCGGGCTCGTCGCCGCGCTCCGAAGGGAATCCGTTCAGGTCGAAATTCTGCCGGTGGACTTCCGTGGCTTGATCAGCCTGACGGACTTGTCTCACGCGCTTGCGAATTTTCAAGGCCGAGTCGCTCTGGTCAGCGGTCTCTGGGTGAATAACGAAACCGGCGTGATCTCACCGGTGGATTCCCTGATCGAGCTTTGCCGGAAATTCGGAGTACCGATCCATCTGGATGCCGCCCAGGCCTGGGGGAAACTGCCGCTGAATCTCGGAACGTCGGGCGCAAGCCATGTCACGTTCAGCGGCCACAAGATCGGCGCGCTCCCCGGAACGGGCGCCATCTACTCCGACTTTCCGCTCACTCACGCGCTCGTTACCGGCAAGCAGGAGAGGGGCAGTCGCGGCGGAACCGAAAATCTCTTGGGTATCGTTTCGATGGGCATCGCCGCACGCTCGCTTGTTCCGGAGATCTACGATCGGCAGCTTCGAGGTCTTCGTGATGAATTTGAATCGTTGATCCGCGCTCGGTGCATGCCAGTCATCGTTCAGGGCGGCGAGGCTGCGCGAGTGGCGAACACGAGCTGCCTGACGTTTCCTGGCACCCGACCGGATTCGCTCGTTCCCGCTCTCGACGTTCTCGGGTTTTCCGTCAGCACCGGATCGGCATGCATGAGCGGAGCGGCGGAACCGAGCGCCGTGTTGCTGGCGATGGGGGTTTCCGAAGCGGATGCCCGTGCTTCGGTTCGGGTATCCCTGCACAGTGAGGTCACTCGGGAAGATGTTTTGAATCTGGTGGAAGCACTCGTCCAGGTGACCGTGCGTTTGCGGCCGTCTACGACGCGCGACCCAAGAAGCCCCCTGCGTTCATCGGCGGAGCTCGCATGATCGTCGTCGGATTGCAGGGTTACGCAAGCGTAGTCGCGGCTCGCATTCTCAAGGATCAGGGCGAAGTCGTTCGGGGCGCGCATTTCACATTTCGTTCAGCACTCGGCTCACTGGATGAAACTCAACGCCTGGCCGACTGGTGCACGGAAAACGAAATCGATTTTATTTCTGTGGATGTCTCCGATGAGTTTGAAGCGTTCGTCGTCGACGGATTCGTCCATTCCGTCCTGCGTGGACAAACGTTCGAACCACGCTTGCGTTGGATGCAGGACATCGTGCTTTCAAAAATATCGGCGATCGCGGGCGAAACCGGCTCTCGATGGGCAACCGGGCACTTCGCGATGTCCACTCGCCAGATCGGAAATCATGGCTCGATCTTAAGCCAGCCGGCGGAAACCGCGGCGGACCAAAGCCTGGATTTTTTCACTCTCGGCTACGGTTCGCTGACCACACTCGATCTGCCGTTGGGGACGCTGACCCGGTCCATGGTGCAAAAGCTCGCGATCGACAGCGGCTGGAATCCAAGCCAAGACCGCCGCAGCTTCTTTCAAGGTTGGTCAAGCGAAGGCCTTCCGGGGGCCGATGCCGATTGGCTTGCACAAAGAATTCCAATGGATCTACGCCCCCGCGGTATTTTGAAAAATCTGGAAGGCCAAGTCGTCGATGAGCACACCGGCATCCACCGCCATCGCGTGGGGTCTTCCATGGGGCGTGAAGTTTCGCCTGGCGAAGCTTCTGTCGTGGAGCGAGTCATCGAAGTCGATCCACGAAATTCCGTGGTTGTGATCGGCGCGGAGTCCGCTTTAGCCAGCCTGGGCTACGTGCTCGGGCACGTGAGGTGGGTGGCGGGCGGAGACTCAGCGAAGGATGCCCTCCCGGTGCGTGGAAAACGCGTGGTGGTCGCCAGCGAAAGCGTCGCGTCGCGCGCGGCCGGATTCATCACGCCCTACGCCGCCGATCGGGTCACCCTGGAACTCGATGCGCCTTGGCACGCGCTTCCGGGCAGCTCGGTAGCATTTTACGTTGGCAAGGAACTGATGGGCGGCGCTCGGGTCGAGCGGCGTTTGCCCAGGTAAAGCTCATGGCACGCGGATACGTCCTTCATACGTTGGGTTGCAAGGCGAATAGCTACGACGGCCAACTGATCGAACAGGAACTGCAAAAGCGCGGATGGCAGCCGGTATCCGCGACCGAAGCGGACGTCTGCATCGTGAACAGCTGCACGGTGACCGATGAAGCGGATCGACAAAGTCGTAAACTCGCGGCTCGAATGAAGCGGCAAAACCCGAACGCGCGCGTGGTGGTGACCGGTTGCGGGGCCGAAGTCGATCCGGAGCGAATGGCCGCGTCCGCCGGCATCGACTACGTCATCGGTAATCAGGACAAACCGAATTTTGTGGATCTCATGCTTGCGGCGGTCGCGCGCGGGGAAGCGCGACCTTTGGTGGGAGACGGGATCGTTTTGGGCGGGACTGAGTCTTACGAAGAACTCCGTTCACGCCATCCCGAAGATCGCATTTGGCCGATCGCCGATGAATCGCTGTTCACGCCGGCCACGGAGCTGGCCGGAACGGGGGCGCGGACGCGCGCGTTCATGAAAATTCAGGACGGCTGCAACGCCTTTTGCACCTATTGCATCATTCCTTACGGGCGCGGGCCGACCCGAAGCCTCGAGGCTTCTGCGGTGATCACCCAGGTGCAGGAGCTGGTGGCGCGTGGAATTCGCGAGGTTGTTTTGACCGGCATCAATCTTGGAGACTACGGGCTGGACTGGTCGGAGCAGGCGCAGCTTCCGGGTTTACTGACCCGCATGTTTTCGGAAACTCGGATCGAGCGCGTCCGCCTGAGCTCGCTGGATCCGCTTGAGATCGAGCCGGAAATCTTCAGACTCGTCGAAACCGAGCCCCGTCTCTGTCCGCATTTCCACGTTTCACTTCAGAGTCCGCACGCGCGGATTCTAAAACTCATGAAGCGCAAATATTCATCCTCGGACGTCGAAGCCTGCTTGAAGCGAATCGCGGCGCTCAAACCGGCTGGAGGCGGCCAAGTTTTTGTCGGAATGGATTTAATCACGGGTTTTCCCGGCGAATCCGAGGCGGATTTTGACTGGACGGTTCTCGCGCTTTCGACGTTGCCGTGGTCGCGACTCCACGTGTTTCCTTACAGCGAACGAGCGGGCACTCCGGCCACCCGCCTCCCCGGCGTGGTGCCGCCGCAAGAGCGCGCTCGCCGAGCCAAGCGGCTTCGGGCGCTCAGCTTTGAACGACTCAAACAGGTCTATCAGGCGGCGCGGCTGGGATCTGAAGGCAGGATCCACAATGTGCTGCTCGAATCTAAAGTCCGAGGTCCTGCGCCGGGAAATTGGGTCTCCGGATATTCGCCTCATTACCACCGAGTCCTCATGGCAACTGAGGCCGGCTGGACGGGCGAAAATCAGCTGACCGACGTCCGGATCGAATCGATCCATGAAGATCCGGCTTCGGGCGACGTCGCTTTTCTAGGGAGGCCGGTAGATAGCTGAAACCACAGAGTATTTTGAGGGGAATAGGCACCCTTAAGGGTGGCTAATTGTTGACAAGAATCGGCCAGTATTATAAACCCATGTCGCCTGCAGTAGGCGTTGGAATAAGCAATGTTGGAACGGCTTCAAGAGCGACTGAGATACACCTTCGGGGACCGAGGCATTTTGCTTCAGGCGCTTACGCACACCTCTTACGGCCACGAGTTCCTGAACTCGCGCCCAATCGCGCTTCGAGACAATGAACGACTGGAGTTTCTGGGGGACGCGATTCTCGACGTCATCGTTTCGGACATTTTGCTCGAAGCCTTCCCGAACGCTGACGAAGGCCAACTGTCCAAGATGCGCGCCGCGGTCGTAAACGAAAAGACGTTGGCTGAACTGGCCAAAAGCATCAATCTTCAAGACTGCGTTCGTCTTGGCAAAGGCGAGATTCAGACGGGCGGAAATCTGAAGCCATCCATCCTCTCGAGCACACTGGAAGCCCTTTTCGCGGCCATTTACCTCGACGGCGGCTTTAATGCCGTCTATCCCGTCGTACGGCATCTGATCGGCCCGATGTTCGCCGAAGAACGTGAACTCGTCGCCTTTTATGATCACAAGACTCAGTTGCAGGAAATCGTGCAGGCTCGCTGGAAAGTGACTCCGACCTACCATCTGCTTCAAGCTCACGGCCCCGATCACGCCAAAACCTTTGAAGTCGAAGTTCGAATGCAGGGGAAAAGTCTGGCTGCGGCCAACGGATCTTCGAAGAAAGAAGCCGAACAGAACGCCGCCGAAGCTGCCATTCAGACGGTTATCGGGTAGTAGGGTGTATGCAACGTAAGAGCGGATTCGTGGCCATCGCGGGACGCCCCAACGCGGGGAAGTCGACTTTACTCAATCGCGTGCTGGGCTCGAGTCTTTCCATCGTGACGGACAAAGCCCAGACCACGCGCGAAAACGTGCTCGGTATTTTGACGGAACCCGAGGGGCAGATCGTCTTCATCGATACGCCGGGGATTCACAAAGCCAAAGAAGGCGGCATCAATGCTTACATGATGGACCAGGCGCGCGGCGCGCTCGCGGATGCGACGGCAGTCTGGTACCTCGTCGATCCGAAGTCGGCGCCAAAGCACGAGCTCAGCGTGGTCGAATGCCTGACGGCGGCTAAAATCCCGACGATAGTGATCTTCAACAAAATGGATCTCATCAGCGGCAAAGGGAATCGCGAGCTAGTGGCCGCGTTCGCCAACCAAATTGTCGTGGAGCTCGAGTCTCGCGGCGTGCCGGTGATCCGTCCGACCGAAGGTGACGCCCGCATGATCTCTGCCGCGAACGGCAAAGGTGTCGACGATCTATTGAAAGAAACGTGGGCTAAGCTTTCACCCGGCGACATCCATTATCCCGACGAGGAGCAAGTCTCGGATCGTCCGATGCGTTTTTTCGTCGGCGAAAAAATTCGCGAACAGCTGCTGCTTCAGCTCGGAGAAGAGCTTCCTTATTCGTGCGCCGTGCAGATCGAGAAATACGACGAGAGCGTAAAGCCGCTTCGGATCGAAGCCGTGATCCACGTGGAGCGCGACAGCCAAAAGGGCATGGTCATCGGCAAGGGCGGCGCGAAGATCAAATCCATCGGTTCAGAGGCCCGCATCGGGATCGAAGAACTGATCGGTCAAAAAGTTTTCCTCGGACTCAAAGTGAACGTTTTGAAGGACTGGAGCCGGGATACGGAACAACTCAAACGGCTGGGATACTTTCTCGCATGAAGACGCCCAAGCTCGTCATCATCGGCCGGCCCAACGTGGGGAAGAGCACGCTCTTTAACCGCCTCTTCGGGCGGCGGCGCGCGCTCGTTCACGACTTGCCCGGGGTGACCCGGGACCGGCTCGAGGAACGCGCGAACTGGTGGATGGAGGCTCGCGAATATGAAATCGGGCTCGTCGATACCGGCGGCGTTGGTGGCGACGTTTTTTCGAAGGAGGTGGATCAGCAAGTGAACATCGCCCTTGAGGAAGCGGACATCGCGCTGATGGTTTTCGACGCGCAGTCCGGCTTGACCCCCGCGGACGAGGAAGTTCTGCTCAAGTTGCGCCGCTCCGGTTTATTAAAGGCCATCCCTGTGATCGGGATCGTTAACAAAGTCGACATCGACTCTCACGAAGAGAAGCTCAGCGAGTTTTACGCGACCGGACTTGAGCCGATCGTGACGATCTCTGCCGAACATGGGCGGGGGATCGACGATCTGAAACTTTTAGTGCGGGAACTTCTTCCCGAGTGGGAAGCCGGTTCGGAAAGTCGCGCCAAGAAACCGCGCCTTAAAGATCGAACGGACGAGGATGATGCGGCGGACGAGGCCAAGGAACTGCGGGAAACCCCGGTTCCCCGAATCGCGATCGTCGGCCGCCCGAACGTCGGCAAGAGCACGATGGTCAATACGCTACTAGGCGCAAATCGAATGATTACGAGCCCGATCGCGGGCACCACGGTCGACGCGGTCGATTCCGCGGTGGAGATGAACGAGCACCCGTTCATTTTGATCGATACGGCGGGCATCCGGCGGAAAAGTAAAACCGAGCAGGGCGTTGAAGTGCTTTCGGTGCTGCAGGCACGCAAGGCGCTGGAACGCTGTGACGTCGCGATTCTTTTGCTCGACGGGGAAATCGGCACGTCCGAGCAGGACGAAAAAATTGGCGGCTTGATCGAAGAAGTCGGCTGCGGCGTGATCCTCGCGATCAACAAATGGGATACTCAAGCCGGCAAAAAAGCATTCGGTCAAAAAGAGGCGACGGCACGCGTTCGCAAGAAGTTCGGTTTCTTGAAATACGCGCCCATCATATTTCTCTCAGCGTTGGAAGGCGAAGGGTTCGAACATCTGGGCGATCTGATTCTGGACATCCTGGAGCAACGCAAAGTGAAGCTTCACACCAAGGAGTTCACCGAGTGGGTTCGGCGGGAAGCGGAGATTCACAACCCCTTGAATGCAAAGTTCTTCATGTGCCACCAGTCGGGTCGACATCCGCCCACGTTCGTCTGCCACGTGAACGATCCGGACAAGGTCCACTTCAGCCTGCGCCGCCACTTGGTCAACGCGCTTCGCGAGCGTTGGGGCTTTATGGGGAGTCCCGTGCGAATGAACTTCGTGCAGTCCGGGCCTACCAAGTAAACAGAATACCGCCGGTGAAGGTATAGAAGAAACCGGAGAGATCCGCGAGCTGCGGATTGGCGCCGCCGCCCGCCAAGGCATCGGTGTAAGTGTCTTTGAACGTGGCGGCGTGAATCTTACTCTCGAAATAAAAGTACGTCTTGCGAGGTGCAATCACGAATTCGAGTCCGCCGCCGGCGGCGAAGCCCACGTGGGAGTCCGTGTCGGTAATGGCATTTTGGATGGAGGCTTGCGCCTTGGTGTAAGTTCCGAATCCGACCAGGACGTACGGATTGGCAAAGCTGATCGGCGCCGAAAGGTCGCGCGTGTTGAAGTAATATTTCAGGTCGATGCCGAGGCGGGTCAGGGTCACCGACGTTCGATCGTTGGTCGGTGCGACGGTCGCGAAACGGTGTGGCGTGGTTTGAATGCCCAACGCGAGGGCGAAATTGAAATCAAACCAATATTGCACCTTGAGGTCGACGCACGGAAAGCCGCCTTGCCAGAGGGCGCCGCGATTGCCGGTCGCGCCCTCGAAGCCCATTCCAAGTGCCAAACCAAAAAGCCGGCCATACTGAAAGAAACGGGTCGCGTCGGCTTCGGCCTGCTCGTCGTTGAATTCCCCGTAACGAGTGTAGGGCGTGTCGTCGACCTCCTCTTCGATGGGCGGCCCCTTGGGCTTGGTTTCGGCCCGGGCAGTGGCGTCAAAAAGCAAAATTGACATGAGGAAGACCACCCCGGTGAATACAGAAGAGGGGCTGCTCTTGGCGTTAAAAATAGAAATGCATTCCCGCATTGAGGAAACTCACGCCCATGGTCTGCAAGGCGAATCCGCCGCTGAGACTGTTCAGTGACGCTCCGGTTTCCATCGAAAAGCCGAGGGACTCGATGCCGGGAATGAAAAACTCCGCGCCGAAGCCGCCTAGAAACTCCGCGCCGGAGTTTCCGCCACCGCTGACGATCCCGCCCGCGACGATGAAGTAAAAATTGAGATTGGTTTCATAGAACAAATTTTTGAACAGCTTCAGGGCCGCCACGGAATTACTGGGAGAGCTGGTGTTCGTGCCAACGACCAAAGCGGCTGCAATGTCACGCGTCATCCCATACTTTAGGCTGACGCCCGGAACGGCATTGGTGGTCCGAGAGTTCGCGAATTGAGCGTTGTAGCCGAGCCCCATTCGTCCTTGCATGTCGCGCGCTTCGGCGAAGCCGGGGAGTCCGAGGACAATTAAAAGCGCTAACGCTTTGCGTGAGGGCATCTTACATAATCGTAAGGGTGGCCTTTCTTTTTGACAACACCTAAAGAGTCCACTAAACGAGAACTTATGCCTACTTCCACAAGTACGTCGTCCCCCGTAATCGATCGTAAAACATTGAGTCGGCCGGATGCATTCACGCAGTCCGTCAAAAAGCTTTTTGATGGGCTGGCGTCGAACAAGACTTTGATTGTGATCTTCGGAGGCATGCTACTCGCGATCGGTCTCGGCACGGGCGTCTGGATGAATCGCCGGGAAAATAAAAGCATGGAGGCGCAGAACGCGCTCTTCTCCGCGCGCAAGTCGGGCGAAGACCAATACAAAGCCATCGCCGCGAAATTACCCCCGACGATCATACCGGCGAATCCCAAAGTCAAAGACAGCAAAGTGCAAACCGTACCAGCCAACATCGATCAGGTCGAGTATCGTAAGCTCGATGTCGATGCCGAGTTCGGCCCCACGCTTGAAAAGTATCGCGAGGTCGCCAATCGATTTGCGGGAACCCGCGCGGCGTTCGACGCCAAGCTTTCCGTCGGAGACCTCTACTTCGATCACGGGGAACCGGCGAAAGCCGTCGCTTGGTACAAGCAAGCCGTCGATGCGGCGACCGGAGGTTTTGAACGTGCGATGTCTTTGTACTCCTACGGATATTCATTGGCCGCCAGCGGGCAGCACCGTCCGGCGGTGGATGCTTACGCACAGGCGCTCAAGCTCGGAGAAGCCGGCCTCAAGGCTGAACTGATGTTGGCCACCGCGCGCGCATGGGAAGCCGCCAAGGACATGGGCCAAGCGAAGGCGGCTTACGACCAGATTATTTCGCAGCTTCCGAACACGGATGCGGCTCGTACGGCAGAAGCTCAAAAGGCTCGGCTTCAGTGAAGGCGCGGGTTTTTCTAGCGTTGATTTTGCTTGGATCGATGATCGGTTTGAGTGCCTGCGGCGGCCGCAATCTACACAAAGAGCTGACTGACGATTCGTCCGTTCTGGTTCGCCAGTGGACGTTGTCGACGCGAGATGCTTCGCAGGCCCGTCGGGCGGTCGAGTTCTCGCATCCCGTACTCTGGGAAAATACGCTGATTTTCGGCAATCAGTCGGTCGGCCTTATCGCAATTTATCCCGGAATGCAGATACGACGCTGGACGCTGCCGATATCGGGCGGAGTCATCAGTCAGATCGTCGAAGAAAAGGGCGCGCTTTATTTCGGAGGGGGCGACGGCTTGCTCTATTCGGCGAGCGCCGAAACCGGGCGGGTCAACTGGAAGTATGATCTTCGCAACCCGATCATTTCACGTCCCACGGTATCCGGCGGTCGCGTGTTCGTCACGACTTCCGACGACACCGTGTATGCGTTCGATGCGGGCACCGGGAAGTGGCTTTGGCATTATCGACGCCGAACGCAGGCGCCGGCGACTATTCTGGGTGCGGCCGCACCGCTCGTGGACGGCAAAGAAGTCTTGGCCGGACTCAGTGACGGGTTTCTGGTGGCGCTTACCTTGGAAGACGGCCAACTCCGCTGGGAACGAAAGCTCCACCAGGGGACGAAGTTCAGCGATGTCGACTCCTCGCCGGTCATCGACAACGGCGTCGTTTACGTCGCCTCCTACGACGGCGCGCTCTATGCTTTGAAGCGGCAAGGCGGCGAGGTGCTTTGGCGATTTGATGCCGGCGCGAGCAAGACTGTGGTGGTCGACGGCGATCGGATCTATCTATCGTCCACCGACGGGAACATTTACTGCCTGCAAAAAAACAGCGCCAAGGTTCTTTGGAAATTTGAGTTGGACCGAGGCACGCCGACGGCGATCGCATTGACGGAGAAGCACCTTTTGGTGGGGTCGAGTTTTCAATATTTCTATGCGTTGGACCGGGAAACCGGGAAGGGCGCCTATCGCTTGAACTTTGGCTACAACTCGGGATTTTACGGCACGCCCGTCGTCGATTTGACGAATCACCGAGCATACATCCTATCGTCCCAGGGCAATTTGATATCGTTTCTCGTTCGAGAGCCGGCTGCGAAAATTCGGCCTCGGGTGATCACCCAGCCCTATGAGTTTTGAGCCCTGAGGCAAAATGTCACGGATTTCGAGCTGACGCGCTCGCCGGGCTCTTGAAGGTCCTGCAATCTCTGGACTTTTTTTTGGCACGGAGCCTGCTGTATTCCTCCTATGACGAAACCTATCCGGGTCCTTTGGTCGATCGACGCCTTTGATGCACCGCCTGAAATTCTCGATCGAGAGATCGGATTTCTCAAGGGGATCGCAGAGCGCATGCCTATTGAGGTTCAGCCGGCGTATGTGTTGAGCCCGGAACAGCTGAACCTTTCGGTCGAGTTCAGCCCGCCCTTCGCCGAAAAATACGTTCCGTCTGCGCGACGAGCACTCGAGTCCGTCTTCCGTGATTCCGGAGTTCCCGGACTTGTTGAAGGAAAGGTTCTGGTTCACGAACGTTCCTCGCTCAAAGGGAGCGTGGCCACTCTGGACCGATACGCAATCGCCGGCGGCCATGATTTTATTCTGGTCGGTACGCATGGACGAAGAGGCCTCAGTCGCCTGGTCTTCGGTAGTTTCGCCGAGCAGCTTCTCCTCGGGTCACACGTGCCGGTAGTTGTGGTCGGAAGATCGACCAAGGTCGCGGAGCTGAAGTCGGGTAACATTCTCTTCCCGACGGACTTCAGTGACGCGTCGTTTTCGGTGTTCGGTCGGGCCGTAGAATTTGCCTCACGGATGCATGCCAAAATTCTTCTGCTTCACGCGATTCCGAATCCCGTGGAACCCGTGTTTCAAACCGGGATCTATATGCTCGGAGGCGGCTGGGTTCCGTATCCGATTTATCGGGAAGAGGCGAAAAACAAATCTTTGGTGATCGCGGAAAAATGGGTCGCAAGCGGAACTGAACAGGGCGTTGAGATTGAAGTCATGATCGATCCCGAGGCTTCCAGCGTCACCGAGTCCGTCCTCGCTTTCGCGGCGAGAAGACATGTCGGCATGATCGCGATGGCGGCGCAGAGTGGGGCGATCACCAATACGCTCATCGGAAGCATCACGCGTCAGGTGGTGCGACATGCGGAGACGCCTGTATGGGTGCTCCACGCCAAGCAAAAAAATTCGTATGCAAGGGGCACGTGAATCGTTGGACCGAGGAAGAATTGTTTTTCGGAGGAGACCTTTTTTTCAGCCGTTTGATCGATGAGATCGAAGGCGCGAAAAACAGCGTTGAACTTGAAAGTTACATTTTCTCCAAAGATGCCTTGGGCCACCGAGTTCTGGACGCTCTCAAGCGCGCCGCCGCTCGCGGCGTTCGAGTTCGATTGCTCATCGATGGAATCGGGTCCACCGATTGGATTCGTTCCGAAGTTGAAAATCTGGGAGAGCGCCGACTGCAAACGCGCGTGTACCATCCGCTCGTCTGGCAGAGCATCCGCTGGGTGGTGCGCTTGCGATTGTTGAACCGAAGAAACCATCGAAAAACCTGTCTGATCGACGGTGCGATCGGCTATGTCGGCGGCATGAACATCAGCGCGACGCAGACGGCGGAATTTTCGGGAACCGACGCTTGGCGAGACACCAGCGTTCGCGTCATGGGTCCCGAAGTCGCGCTCCTGCGTTCGGCTTTCAACTACGCGTGGCGCCATCATAAATCTCTCAAGCCTGAGCCGCGCCGAATTCATGCGACGCCCGGGGCTTTGGTCCGGGTCAAAGACAGTCTCGTGAATCGCCGGCAGATCAACTATGACCTGTTCAGTCGGATTCAAAGGGCGAAAAGTCGAATCTGCATCACGACGCCTTACTTCGTGCCGTCTTTCGCGCTCATGCGTTCCCTCCGGATCGCCAGTCGGTCGGGAGTCGACGTGCGCCTTCTGCTTCCCGAGCACAATGATATTTTTTTCATGAAGTGGGTGGCCGGGGCTTATTACTCCCTCCTCCACGCGGCCGGCATAAAAATTTACGAATACGCGCCGGCGATGCTGCACGCGAAAACGATCATCATTGATGAGTGGGCGACGGTGGGCACGAGCAACTTCAATTACCGAAGTTTTTTTCATGATTTGGAAGTCGACGTGGTCCTGACTCATAAGTCCTCGATTCTGAAGTTGAGTCAGCAGTTTTTGATCGATCTCGAAAAATCGACGAACGTAACGCCGTTGGCGTGGAGTCGTCGCATTTGGTCGCGGCGTCTGGTTGAGTGGATCATGCTTCGATTCAAGTATTGGATCTGAGCCGGGTAGACCGGATAGAACATGCGCCTCAGGGTATTGTCATACAACATTCATAAGGGATTCACCGCCGGGCGCTCCCGCTACGTCTTGGACCGCATGAAGCGCTCCATCGAAGATTCGCGGGCGGATCTGGTACTTTTGCAGGAGGTCCTGGGCCGTCACGCGAAACATGCATCGCGAATCAGCGATTGGCCTTCGAGTTCACAGTTCGAATTCCTCGCCGACCGGGTATGGCCGCATTTCGCTTACGGCAAGAACGTCGTCTACACGGACGGGCATCATGGGAACGCGATTTTGAGCAAGTACCCGATCACGTTTTGGGAAAACATTGACGTATCGACTTACCGCCTGGAGCAGCGCGGAATTCTTCACGCGGCCATAGACGTGCCGACTTGCAAGGAGCCCGTGCACGCGATCTGCCTCCATTTCGGATTGTTTGAGCGCCACCGGGGAGCGCAAATCGCGATGCTGGCCGAACGAATTCGAAGGAAAATTCCCGCGGCGGCCGCGTTAGTGGTGGGGGGCGACTTCAACGATTGGCGAGAACAGGCTGGACTGGACAGCGATACGACCTTGGGCCTGCAGGAAGTGTTTTTCGAGATGACCGGCCGTCACGCCCGGACTTTCCCCGCATTCGCCCCGTTTCTGCCGCTGGATCGCATTTATTCCCGAGGTTTCGTACCGGTTTCGGCGGAAGTGCTTCATGGCGCACACTGGGATGATCTTTCGGATCACGCCCCCATACTGGTTGAAATCGAGATCGAAAGCGGGAAAATCAGGTCGCTTTGAGATGCCACGCCTTGGGCTGCACGAACGCTTGAATTCCGAGAGTGCCGAGCGTGGAACCGATTCCCGAATGCCCGCGGCCGGACCAGGGGAGACGAGGACTGACGCGGTCACAGCAGTTCCAATAGACGCTGCCCGACCGGACTTGAGCGAGCAGCCGTTCGGCGCGGGCCGGGTCACGAGTGTAGACTCCCGCCGTCAGACCGTAGGCCGTATCATTCATGAAGTTCAAAGCTTCGCCGTCCGAGCCAACCTGCTGGATTCCGATGATCGGTCCGAAGCTCTCTTCGCGCATGACTTCCATCGTGTGATTGACGTTCGTCAAAACGGTGGGTTCGAAATAATAGCCGGGCCGCTTCGCGCGATTGCCGCCGATGAGGAGCTTCGCGCCCTTGGCCACCGCGTCGGCGACCTGATCGTCGAGCACCGTAAGCTGCCCTTCGCGGCTCAGCGGGCCGATGTAGGTCTTGTCGTCCATCGGATCGCCCAGGACGAAGCCCTTCACGGATTGCATGAAGTTTTCGATGAACCGATCGTAGATCTTGGCATGCACGTAGATCCGCTCCACGGAGCAGCAGCTCTGGCCGGTATTGTAAAATGCGCCGTCGGCAAGGGATTCCGCCGCGACTTTGACGTCCACGTCTTCGCAGACGTAAGCCGGATCTTTGCCGCCAAGTTCGAGCTGGATTCGAATGAGCTTAGGGGCGACGGCTTCGGAAATGAGTTTTCCGGTCGCATGCGAGCCAGTGAAAAAAACGCCATTGATTGGCAGTTCGAGAAGTTCGGCGCCGACCAGTCCGCCGCCGAGAATGCAGGTGAAGACGTCTTTGTGAACGCCGGCTTCGTGCAGGTACCTCGCGATCGCGAGTCCCGTGAGCGGGCAATATTCGCTGGGTTTGTACAGGACGGCATTGCCCGTCAGGAGTGCGGGTACGAACACGTTGGCACCGACGAAGTACGGATAATTCCAGGCTGAGATGTTCACGATCACGCCGAGCGGTTCGTAAGTGATTTTCTCGCGCAGCTTTTGACCTTCGTCCTCGAACACGAGTTCCGGTTGAGTCACGCGCTCGATGTTCGAAGTGAAGTAATCGATTCGCCCGAGCACTCCTTGGAGCTCGTTTCGGGCTTGGGCGATGGGTTTCCCCACTTCGTGGGTGAGGAGTTTCGCGAGTTCCTCTTTGTGCTGCACCAGCAGTTCCCGGAAGCGGCGCATGATGGCAATCCGTTCCGAAAGCGGGCAATGCTCCCATTCCCGTTGCGCGCGTTTCGCCTTTTCGAAGTACCCGTGGAGATCCGTGGTGGGAGTGGCGGGGATTTCTTTTTCGAGCTGACCCGTGGCGGGATTGATGAGCTGCAACATATCTTTATCCTCTTTTACTTTGAGACAGTTTTGCCGCATTCAGAAAATCTTGAAGGATCGGTGCTGCGGAGAGCAGACTTTCATCATTTGGATCCTGAAATTCCGGGTGCCATTGAACGGCGCGGGCGTAAACTCGGTCCGATTTGAGTCGAATCGCTTCGATCACGCCGTCTCCACCCGAGCGTGCCTCGACTTCGACGTCGCGACCCAAGTCTTTGAGCGCCTGATGGTGGATCGTGTTGACCTTGGCCTGAAGTCTCCCCGGGTAAAGCTGAGCAAGAGACGTACCCGGAAGGAGTTCGATCTCATGGAAATTCTGATCGTAAATCTCCCAGTTTCGATGATTGCCAGCGTTAGGCAGTTGCGTCGCGATATCTTGAATCAACGTGCCGCCCAGCGCGACGTTCATCAGCTGCGCTCCGCGGCAGACACCGAGGACCGGTTTATTCAAAGCGCAAAATGCCCGAAATAATTCAATTTCATACTGGTCGCGAATGTAGTCGCCGTCCCACTCCGGCTTGATCGGGGACTCGCCGTAAGACTTCGGCGAAACATCGGATCCGCCCTGAAGCACCAAACCGTCCAAATCACGCGCGTAATCGGCGAGGCTGCCGGCCTGAATGACCGTGGGGATCAGATAGGTGAGGGCGCCTTCCGTTTGCACCCAATGCGCGAGGGGTTCGACCGCATAGAGCAGCGTCTTGCCCTTAAATATCGGCCGCTTCGGGTCCGCGTGAAAAAAGCAACTGGAGATGCCGATTCGGAGCATGAGGTTTTACAGCGCCTCGGTGAAAACCTGGACGAAGGTGTCGCGTGTGCATGCGCGAGGATTGCTCGGATGGCAGGCGTCCGCGATCGCGATGTCCGATAGCTTCTGCACCTGGTCCTTGGCCACGCCGGCCGCCGTGAGGTTTTTCGGAATGCCGAGCTCATTTTTAAGCTCTCTTAGCCAAACGATGAAGGCTTCCGGCTGGGTGTCCTTCAAGCCGACCGTGGTCGCCATGACTTCAAATCGCTCCGGCACCGCCGAAACGTTGTATTTGAGGGCGTAGTCAATCATCACGCCGTTGGCCAAGCCGTGATGCATGTCCGCGACGGTCCCGAGGGCGTGGGCACATGAATGAGTGAGCCCGAGCCCTTTTTGGAACGCGATCGCGCCCATCATGGAGGCCATGAGCATGGAGCCGCGGGCGTCAACGTCACTCGGATGCTGGACGCAGCGTACGAGGCTCTTCGAAACGAGACGTAGTCCCTCGAGCGCGATTCCGTCGCAGATCGGGTGAAAGCCTTTGGCAAGATACGCCTCCACGCAGTGGGTGAGGGCGTCGATGCCGGTCGCCGCGGTGATTTACGCGGGCAGTGCGAGCGTGAGTTCGGGGTCGGCGAAAACGGTTTTCGCGAGGAGTTTGGGCGAGAAAATTATTTTTTTGAGATGCGTTTCGTCGTCCGAGACGACGGAACTTCGGCCGACTTCACTGCCCGTGCCGGAAGTCGTCGGAACGGCGACCCAATAAGGGATGGGACCGTCGACGGGACGGGCGCCCGGCTTCTCGTCTTCATAATCAAAGAGGTCGCCGGGGTGAGTCGCCATGAGCGCGATCGCCTTGGCGACGTCGAGCGCCGCTCCGCCTCCGAGCCCCACGATGCAATCGGAGCCGAAGTTCTTGAAGGCCTTAACGCCCGCGGAAACCTGCGACTTGACGGGATTGCCCCAGATCTCCGAAAACACGTCGGGTTTCAGGCCTGACTGGCTGAGTCCGGCCTGTATTTCCTTCAGCATCGGCAAGGCCGCGATCCCGCGATCGGTGACGATCAGGGGTTTCTTGAAACCTTGGGATTTGAGGTGTTCGGCGATCAGGGAGCGCGAGCCCGGACCGAAGTGGATGGGAGTGGGGAAACTAAAACGATAGTTGGCCATGATCGAATCTCCTGTCGGCGACTTTATATGATTTCGAAATAACGTTGAAGCTCCCAGCTCGTGACCGAGTCTTGGAAGCGTGCCCATTCCCACTGACGAGTCTTGACGAAGTGATCGACGAATTCGTCGCCGAAAAAATCGCGAGCGATCGTCGACTCGGACAATTTCAGTGTGGCATCATGAAGATTGCGAGGTAGGCGTATCGCGTTCGCATCGTGATACGCGCTGCCTTGAATGGGCGTGTCCTCGAGCTTCAGTCCCTTTTCAATTCCATGGAGGCCGCCGGCGATGCACGCCGCGATTGCGAGGTATGGATTGACGTCGGAGCCGGGTACGCGAACTTCGAGGCGAGTGGATTTTGAACTTCCGGGAATCACCCGAAACGCGGTCGTGCGATTGTCGACGCCCCAAGTGACTTTGGTTGGCGCCCAGTATCCGTCCACCAGACGTTTATAGCTGTTCACGGTCGGGGCGAAAAACGGGAGGAGCTCGGGAAGCGCCCGGAGCGAACCGGCCAAAAAGCTCTTGTAGGTCGCGCTCATTTTGAACGGGTCTTTTTCGTCATAGAACAGGTTGCGGCTGTCCGTCGAATCCCAGAGGCTGATGTGGGTGTGGCCACTGCAACCGGGCAGTTGCGCGTTCCACTTCGCCATGAAAGTGGGAAGAATTCCAAAGCGGTAGGCGATCTCTCTCACTGAAGACTTGAAGAGCACGCCACGGTCGGCCGATTTCAAGGCGTCGGAGTAAAGGAGCGCGGCTTCGAAGACGCCGGGGCCGGTTTCGGTATGCAAACCTTCGATTGGAATATCGAAACGGCCGAGTTCTTCCATGATGGCTGCGAAGAACGGTTGGTTGAGGCTAGACCTGAGAATCGAGTAGCCGAACATCCCGGGGGTCAGCGGTTCCGGCTGTGAGTAGTTTTTTGCGGCCAGAGTCTGCGGGGTTTCTTTGAAGTTGAACCATTCAAATTCCATTCCGCACTTCGGTTTGAACCCCGCCTTTTCGGAGCGCGCGATGATTTTTTTCAAAGCCTGCCGGGGGCAAACACCGAGCGGACCGCCTTTGGCGTCGACGAAGTCAGCTAAAAAAAACGCCACGTTCTGGTCCCACGGAACTTGGCGATAGGTGGAGAGATCGATTCTCGCCAGCGCGTCTGGATAGCCGGAATGCCAGCCCGTGTACTTGACGTTGTCGTAACAGACGTCGCCCGAGTCCCAACCGAAGACCACGTTGCAAAATCCGAAGCCGGAGTCGGTCGAAGCGAGAAATTTGTCCTTGTGGAGGTACTTACCTCGAAGAATCCCGTCGATGTCCGTTACGGCGACTTTCACGCGTTGATCGGTCGAAGATTTGAGAGCTTCCAAGACGGACGTAGGTGTACCCATCGCGTAATTTTTCCTTAGAACCGGGCTCAAGTCGATGACGATTAGCGGTTGGGCTGGGGCGTGATCCGTCCAATTGACCGGGGTAGCCACTTAACTTTGACCCTGTGTCTCTTGAATATCTTCCGCCCATTCATGATGATCCATCGCCTGGACTCTTCAGTACCCATTCGAAGCGGCAATTCTATCCTGGCGCCCTGCAGCACGAGACGAGTGACATCCGGCTGCGTTACCATCAGAAGGCGTGCGATTTTCGATGAGAAAAACTAGCATCCTCATGGCCGCGTTCGCATTGGCGACGAGCGCTGCATACTCCTACGAGGTGGATAATTTCACGGACCGAGATTCACTGAGCCGTGATGCGATGCCGGTCGTGGATCGCAAGGTCAATGACCTCCTGAAGCGGGCAGTGGCGGCGGCCAATCAGGAGTCTCCTCGGTATTGCAGCCGGGCGATTCTCCGGCAGGAGCTAGTCCGCTGGATCCGGCCGGACCCGGCTGGAATTCTTGAACTTTGGGCCACAACTACGGATTCGATTCAACGAACATCCGTTCCGCGACGAGAAAGCATTTACGCTGGCGCGTCGTTCTTGGACGCCCCGATGCTGGTGCTCGCGGGTATCGGTCGGTCCTTTAAGATGAACGGACACGTGATCGGGACCGACAAGATCGGTCACTTCTTCATGCAGGGGCTCGATTACTTTGAGCGTGTTGAGAACGGAAAGCCGCTTGAGTGGGTGCTCTCCAACGCGCATGGGGAAGACGGAATCTGGGGTCTCAGAACGAGCGGCGTGAAGTCTTATGCGGATATGGCGACCAATTATCAGGGCTACCGGTTTTGGAGCCAGCTCTATTCCGGCCAGGACGCTTACCTGAAATGCACGTTCGACGGCCGATGGGAGCAGGTGCGAGCGTTCACGTTCGGCGATTACGTCAGTGACGCGTGGGATGAAGCGATCAACTGCTCAGCCTACAAGCCCGGACTCGAATCGCGAGTGAAACGAAATTTAAACCATCGCGGCGTGCAATGTCCGTTGGAACCCGCGAAGTGCCACGACATCAGTCGCCTCGCCGAGTCGAAATACTTTCTTAGCCCGAGCTGTCGGTCGGTCGTGGAAGTTCAAAATCAGCCCTGAGGTCTTCTTGACTTCGCAAGCCATGCCGCCACAAGCTAAGACTTCACTGTGAGTATTCTTCTCAACGCATATCAGCTGAAAAAGGGTTTCGCCGCGCGTCCGCTCTTCGATGCGATCACGTTCTCCATCGGTTCTGGCGAGCGAATCGGCTTGATCGGCCCGAACGGAGCGGGAAAATCGACCCTCTTGAGAATCCTGGCGGGCAAATCAACGCCTGACGAAGGCACGCTTTCCGTCCAGCGCGGCCTTCGAATCGGGTATCTCGAACAGGTGCCCGAATTTCTGCCTGGCGCTACCGTGTACTCGACGGTGATGGAAGGAGCGCGCGACCCCTACGATTGGGAGGAGATCGCGCGCGCGCAAGTGATTTTCTCGAAGCTGTCACTGGTTGAAGGGAGTGAAGCGGAGCCTGAAGCTTTGATCAGTAAACTGTCCGGTGGCTGGAAAAAGCGCGCGGCCCTCGCCCGCGAGTTGGTGCGACAGCCCGATCTGCTTTTGCTCGACGAGCCGACGAACCATCTCGACGTCGACAGCATTCTTTGGCTCGAGGAAATGATCGCGGGGGCGAAGTTCGCGACGCTCACGATCACCCACGACCGGCTCTTTTTGCAGCGAATCTCCAATCGCATCTTAGAACTCGATCGGCGCAATCCGCAGGGTCTCCTGAGCGTCGACGGCGATTACGCAACCTATCTCGATATCAAAGCGGAGATGACCGCCAATCAACTGAGCCAGGAAAGCCGGCAGCGGAATACGCTTCGCCGCGAGACTGAATGGCTCCGGCGCGGCGCCAAGGCCCGCACGACCAAGCAGCAAGCCCGCATTCAACGCGCGGGTGAGTTGAAGGATTCGGTCGAGGAGCTCGCGTACCGGAATCAGACGTCGAGCGTTCGAATTGATTTTCAGAGCGCGGAAAAGAATCCGAAAAAGCTGATCGAAGCCAAAGGTGTTTCGAAGTCGTACGGCGGACGTGAGATCGTGCCGCCAATCAATCTTTTGATCACGCCTAAAAGCCGCATCGGGCTTCTCGGCCCGAACGGCTGCGGGAAATCGACGCTGATTCGGCTTTTGGTGGGAACGGAGAAGCCGGACGCCGGGACCGTAACTTTATCGGAGCATCTCAAAGTGGCTTACTTTGAGCAGAATCGGGAAAGCCTTGATCCCAAGATGAGCCTCGTCAAGACGATCTGTCCCTCCGGGGATTTCGTGGATTTTCGAGGGGGCCAGGTGCACGTGAAGGGGTACCTCGATCGGTTCCTTTTTAAAACGGGTCAGTTTGAAATGGCGGTCGGAAAATTATCCGGGGGTGAGCAGAGCCGACTCCTCATCGCCAAACTCATGCTGAAAGAAGCGAACGTGCTCGTGCTCGATGAGCCGACGAACGATCTCGATATGGCCACACTCGATGTATTGGAGCAGGTGCTGCAGGAATTCAACGGCGCGGTATTTCTCGTGACCCACGATCGGTACTTTCTCGATCAGGTTGCGACCCAGATTCTCGCTTTCGGAACGGATGCTCGAGGAAAAAAAGAAATCGTGCCTTTTACCGGGCTCGAACAATGGGAAGCCTGGCACGAAATCCAAGCGGCGCTTCCCGCCTCGCGTCTCGACCCGAAGAACGCCGCTTACACGCCAACCGGAAAGGCCAAAGTCGGGAAAAAGCGGCTCGGATTCAAAGAACAGCGCGAGTACGACGCGATGGAGGCGGAAATCCAGCGGACCGAAGCGAAACTCGCCGAGTTGGAAACGGAAAGCGGCAAGCCCGCGTTGGCTTCCAACTCCTCGCGGCTCGCCGAACTCAGCGCAGAGATGGGCAAGCTGCAATCCGAAATCGACCGGCTCTATGCCCGGTGGTCGGAACTCGAGGGGACGGCCGGTGGCACCCGCTGAAGCGCTCCCGGATAAAAAAGTCCTGATCGAACGCATTCTCGCTAAACTCGGCGACGAACTTGCGGCGATCGAAAAATCGGCGCGCGCCGCGCACGAAGCGGCGACTCACGAAGAGAGTCGGGCGGAAGATTCGCACGATACGAGAGGCATTGAAGCGTCTTATTTGGCCGGCGCCCAGGCGGTACGCGCGGCGGAGCTTCAAGATCTGATTTCGATTTATAAATTTCTCCCGCTGCGGGATTTTAAGGCAGGGGACCCGATCGCGCCGAGCGCTCTCATCGAGGTCGAAATCGGCGGACGAACCGCGCGATACTTTTTCGTTGGACGGGGGGGCGGGATCAGTGTTCAGTTTCCCGGCGGTCCAGTTCAGGTCATCACGCCGCAAGCCCCGCTTGGCGAAGGATTGCAGGGAAGGCGCGTGGGCGAGCTGATCGAGGTCGAAGTCCAAGGCGCGCTTCGCGAGTACACCGTCTTGTCAGTTCGCTGAGAATCATCACCGTGTATGTCCGTATGCCCAGGCGATGAGGATCGCCTGGAGCGGAAGGCGAGCGAACAATACGGCATCGGAAACGCCAAAAGCCGCGCCGCCCTGCTGGTACATGTAGATATTCGCCGGGAAAACGGCGACGAGGAGCGCGATCAGGCCCCAAGCCGCGAGTATCCGATATCGCTTCCACCAAAGTAGGGCGCCTAAACCGAATTCCGCAGCCCCGCTCAGATAGACTAGAAAAAGCGGCCAAGGCAGGAACGGCGGCATGATGCGCAGGTAATTTTCGGGCGCGATGAAGTGAGCGATGCCAGCTCCGCAGTAAACGAAAGAAAGTAAGGCGAGACTGATTTTCTTCAGCACTCCTCATAGTGAGGCGGCGCCTTGGTCTCGGTCAAGAATCTATGGAGGGTCGCGCGCCGGGCGGCGTGTTCAGAGTGTACTGAGGATCATTGGTAAAGCCGAAGCGTCGTCCGACCAGCGGCCAGGTTTGGAGCAATGCGATCAAGACGGCCGCGAGAATCGGCCCGAGAAACACTCCAAAGATGCCGAACATGCCGATGCCCCCGAAAATGGCCACCAGACTGACTAGCGGGTGCATCTCGCCGCGTCCCTTGAGCACCAACGGACGAATGAAGTTGTCCACGATGCCGGTAAAGACTCCGAATCCAAGCATGGCGATCATCTTGCCTACGAGCCCCTGCGTATAAAGAACGATCGCGCCGGTCAGCCAAACCGGGGTGCTGCCTAAAATCGGAACCCAGGCGAAAATGAACGTAGCGCCTCCGGCAAGGAAGGCTCCGGGAACACCTAAAATAAGGAAGCTCGTGAACATCAGCGTCGCTTGCGCGGTGGCCGCGGCAAGCGTAGCCCAAATCACCGATACGGCGGTGTCCTTGAACGAACCGTAGAGCCGCGCCCGCACGTCCCAGTCGAGCGGTATTTTGTCGTTGAGCCAGCTGACGAATGTTCTCCCGTCCACGAGCAGAAAAAAACATGACAGGAGGGTCAGAGCCGCTTGAAGCCCATAGTTGGGGAGATTGCCTACGAGGCCGAGAAGGAATCCGCTGGCCGCCTTCGCCGCGCCTTGAGTCGCGCTGCGTAATTGATTTTGAAGCGTGACTGCGTCTCCGAATACCATTTGCACGACCCGCATGCGGCCGAGGGAGTTCGCGACGGAGTCATAGGTGAGGGTTTCTCCGCCGACCACGGTCTGCGCCAGACCCATGCCCTGCTTGGCCGCAATGGTTGCGAACGTGCCGATCGGGCCAATGACGATGAGGGCCAGTACAATCGTCAGAACTGCCGCAGCCCAGTGCGGCCCCCAGTTCCAGTTTCGCAATTTACGATAGGCCGGCATGAGCAGCAGAGCGAGAATGGCACCGAGAAAAACCGCGACGCCGAAAGGCGCAATCATACGGAAGGTCAAATAGATGAATGCCAATAGTAACGCGACGAAAGTCACGGCGGATGTCCAATTTTTGCGTGGAGGTTCCGGCGCATGAATCGCTTGGTCGTCAGTGATGAGGGGAGTGGTCCGGCTATTTTCGTTCAGAGGTAGCATGATCCGCCTTCGGTCCGAGCCAAGGGAGTCCCGCGATCAACACGAAAAGAATGGGGGCGCCAAAAAGGAGAACCCAAGGAGTGGCGTAGCCGAGAACTTCCTGCACCATTTCGATGAATCCTTCTCCCATGCGCGGGATCGGAACTCGCAGCAGGCCCAGCGTCAGGCCCAGTGCCAAACCGTATACCGTGTGGCCGATGACGTGCGCCGCCGCGATCTCCACGCCCGAGCCTCGCCGTTGCTTGATAGGGTGGTGCTCGCCCACGGAGATGGTGATGACAAGTCCGACGATCAGGCCGTGGCCGAATCCCCCGACGCTGGTCAAAATGAGGTTGCCCCAAAAGTTTTGAATATTGGCCAATCCCAGAAGGACGGAATAGACAAATGCAAACACGATCCCAACGGAGTAGTGAATGAACAGGCCCATTCCGTATGCGCGTCGATCTTCGGAACCCGTGATGATCCCGCCAATGGTCCGCACCATGTCGGCGTAGGCCCACTCGCGGTGATGTATCCAGTTCATTACAAGCAACATCGCCGTGGCACCGACAATTCCAGAAATTGCGAATCCAAGTCCCTGCATGGTTGTTCCTAATGTGGGGTCCTAGCGTGAGCGCGACCGTTTGCGTTGATTCAGTTGGGGCGGCCGCTTGCGATGCCTGGAGCGGGTGGTGGGCCCGAGCCCGGCTGCTTTCAGTTGGTCGATTTCAATCTGGTCGACCAGGTTTTCGTCCGGACGCGGCAGCTGTCCCCCACCTTCCGAAACCAAAGCGTTGATTTGGTCCTCTTCCTTTAGCCGCGAAGGTACCGAATGGCGCTCATTTCGAGCGCGGATACGCTTGCGTCGAATCGGAGGGGGCGGTTGCCAAGTCGATTTCGGTTTTTCTTTTGACGCCATGGCTAAACCTCAAATCTGTTCAAGGAAGATTAAGCAAGAGGCGTTCCAGTCGTGCGCCGCTCCGGCACAACCTTTGCTGACAAGTCGCCGGTGGTGTCCTGTCCGGGCTCGTTCGACACAGTGAGGGTGATAATTTAAGATAGGTTTCTGTGTCGATTGAGGGCGTAAACCCCTGAAATCACAGCATGGCTCCTGGTTCCCGGAAACGGAGAATCA
>Ga0163144_10003376_pt1 | contig 36360 bp, 47 predicted proteins | sample OliLak19BULKMAT1_FD_123175 | JGI IMG/M metagenome (GOLD analysis project Ga0163144, IMG submission 123175) | Freshwater microbial mat bacterial communities from Lake Vanda, McMurdo Dry Valleys, Antarctica - Oligotrophic Lake LV.19.BULKMAT1 | ecosystem: Environmental > Aquatic > Freshwater >...
ATGAATTTGGAATGTATACTGCGGGAGTGGGAGTAGTTTCAGTTATATCAGGAAGTTGAGCGCTACCACTATCTAGCTGAACTCCCGGATTAAAATTTTTGCCTTCGGGATTTTTATATCTGCGCTGAAGCCAACTCTTCGTTGCTGCGGAAACGCGAGTATCCGAGAGAGCTTGATCGAGCGTCATGATTCCCTGTTCAATCCGCTGGGCGATTATAGGGGCTCGATCTTCTGGAGGTTTCTCATCAACTTGTGGAATTGACCTACCACTTTGCGAAGATGAAGGAGGAGGAGGAGGAGGAGCGATCTCTTGTTGCGGCATCATCCCAAGATCCATCATTCTCTTTTCATAAGCTAGGCTGTAATCACTAACCCTCTTAGCGAGTCTGTCTCTTTCATCTTGTAACGGCTTTAATGCTGTAATAGTTCTCGGATCATTTGGAGCTGTATAAATATTCGCCATCGCTGATTTCAGATTTGTATCCGCTTGCTTCAATTCAAGATCAGTCTGAGCCCAGCCATTCTTCAGTGCTTGAGTCTCATCGTTCTGTAACTGAATATCAATTCTTCTATCTGACTTCCGGTCTGTAGCTAGCTTAAGCCCAGTTTGATGACCGTAGAGAATTTCATCTTCCTTCAACTTTATTGCTGCGTCAAAAAGGAGTTTTGCTCCATACTTATCCTGATTGATTGCAACAATGAGAGCTTGATTCCCCCTTCCAAAAACAGCTTCAGATGCCACCGAGTGAATATCAACACCTTGGAGATTCGGATATGCAGCGACAGCCTTATCAATCCTCTTTTTCTCTGTTTGCATCTCGTCGAGCTTTGCCTTGTTCTGATCTATAGACTGCCCTCTAATCACCTGTTCTTGCTTCGCTGCCTCTTGCCCAGTCTCAAAGGTAATCCCGGCACGCTGTCGCGTTGTAGCTTGATAGTCGATATCAGCTTGAGTTGGAACGCCAATGTCTGCCGCATCCGAGAAGAGTTGCTGCTGCGGAGTCGCATTTGCTCTTGCCTTTGCGATCCTGTCCCTCTCAGCTTTCACTGAACCGGTTCCAATCTTTTCGAGGGGATTCTTATTCTTAGCTCCAAGAACAGTTTTCGAGAAGGTCTCTCTAGCACCCTCATCCATATTTGAAATCCTCTCAATGAGAGTAGGATCGTTTAGGACAAGTTGCTGAAAACGCTGACGAGCGGTGTGATCCGGGGCAACTCCGGCAAGGAGATTCTGAAGAAACCCCTGGAATCCTTGCTGAAGGTTTGGATTATCTGCCCACGATTGAATGTATGTCATCCTCCTGTCCCTCCATATTGAATGGTTTGTGGATTAGGTGTCTGCCAACCTGGAGGAGCTTGGTTAGGAGGAGACCAACCTCGAGGTTGGTTAGGAGGATTCCAACCTCCAGGATTATTAGAATTATTACGGTTGTTGAAAAGTGCACCTATACCCTGCCCAATAAATGGAAGAGCTGCTCCTAGAATTCCACCCCAAGGACTACCTTGTTGGTTCGTCTGAGTATTCCTCCCTTCAATTCCAAGCCCTGTTGACTGTCCAAAACTTTGGAAAAGTTGAGCAAGTGCCGCTGCTTGATTCTGATTCGCCATTTGATTTGTATTCTGACCCATGCCCAACATGTTCAAGAAGTTCTGTTGATTCTGTTGGAAGTTCTGACTGTTAAGTTGATTTGACTGCCCTTGAAAGTTTGCACGTTGATTGGCGTTCGTGAGATTGAATCCATTCTGAGAGTTCGCCTGGGACATAGCATTTGAATTATTCATCTGTCTTGCTCCATTGTTTAATTCTGCGGCCCCAAGACCAAACTGATTTCCCAATCCCTGATTCGCAAGGAGAGCTTGAAGCTGCTGCCCATTCCGGGTATTCATAAATCCCGAGTTCTGCAAGGCTTGCTCAAGTCCCATTCTATCCATCGACTGTTGCTGATTGAAATCTTGTCCTCGACCAGCAAGAGCACTTTGAAGAAGGTCGTTGGAAAAATTGTTGTTTTGACTCATCCCTTGAAGCATAGCTTGCTGATTTCCAAGACCTGCTTGCAGGGATGCATTCATATTTGCAATTCCTACTTGCGCATCCTGCCCTCTACTGTTTAATCCGACATCAGCTCTAGTTCCACGCTCTGAAAGATCTTGCTGTTGAAGACCTTGAAGAGCCTGCTGAAGAGCGACTGTCTGATCTGCGCTTGCCGCTGACTGCAAATTGCTATTTGCAAGCTGAGCACCAGACCCAATAGCACCAGCGCCAGCCGCTCCAAATCTTGCATTATTGTTCGCTGTAGCTTCGGTGAGCGCTCGCTCCTGTTGAGTCTTAAGTGCATTAAAATACGGATTGTTCATGTCGAATTGCGTTGCCGCTTCGAGAGCAATTCCCGGCCCGATATTCGCCTGCTGTGCTGAAGCTTGAGGAATGCTTGTATTTCCTAGCGCACTCTGACCCCTTCCAAGCAATCCCGAGATAGTATCAGAGAACCCAGAATTCGCTCCTCGCGCAGTGTACGATGAGAGGGCCGTCTGATTCACTCCACTTAGATCCGCCGTTCCTGTCTGTCCTTGACCAAATTGAGTTGGAATCTGAGAAAGTTCAGCGGATTGGAATTGCTGATTCTGATAAGGGTTCTGATAGTTCTGCCCGTATTGACTCGCACCACTACCAATCCCACTCGCGATAGCTGCATTCGCCCCACTTGGATCAGGAATCTGCCCATTAAGCATATTGTTGAAAGAGTTCGTGAATGGACTTCCCGACGAATTGAATGAATTCGGAAGTGGATTTGCGTTCCCCATTCTTGGTTGCATCCCAGAGCTATTTACAGGAGCGTTCCGAGTTCCTTGGAACACCCCATTCGAATTAATAAACCTCTCATACGCAGCTCGCTGCTGAGGGGTCATATTTGGCCCACCGGCTGCCCCATTACCGGCTCCCTCATTTTGGTACGTCCCTCCCCCATTACCATGACCTAGGGGATTCAACCAGGAATTTAAAGGTCTCTGCTGCTGCCCCATAAATTGCCCGCCAGCATTACCGTTTCCAGTAAGCTGTGTCATCAACCAACTTTGAAATTCATTTGCAACGGGAGTGGCTGCTCCTCCACCTGACGTTGTTTGAGTTGTGCTCGGTCCCATCGTTATTCCTTATTGTAAAGGGGTCTGTTCCAAACAGCTTCATCCTTCAACACACCATATGATACAGTGTCAAACCACTGACCTTTGTAGAATGCGGCAGATCTCTTCACTCCCTCAACAGAGATTCCACATCCCCTTACAAATTCGTGAACTCGACCTTTCACATACTTCGGAATACTTGCATTCAATCGTTGAAATCCGAAGTGATCGAAGGCATGATGAAGCATCGCATGGAAGAGAGGTTCTCTCCCAGCGACTCTTCTATCAAAGAAAGCGAAATGAACAGTAGCCTCAAAATCACAAATGTCTGTGAGATAAAAGATTCCAGTCTTCAAATCATCCACACTCCAGAAGAGCCCTCTGAAAATTGGATCTCCAGACGGTATCGAATAGTCCATGAAGATTTTCATAAAATCTTCGATGCCATTAAGAGGCCTGCCAAAGATAACAGGATACTGGCTCATCTGAATGTAAAGTTCATTCAAGGAAGAAAGTGAAATCTCTAACGGTTTGACTGTGTGGTACACAACCTTCTTGCCTTCCACACATTGAATAACGATGCTTTCCATTTACTTCTCTCTTGTATCGGTTGTTTGAATTCCTAAGATGCGATATTCTAGTATCTCGTAGGAACCCACAGTTGATTGAATTTTCCATACATACTCACTTGTTGTGATGTTCTTGAAGCAAGTAAGTATCTTTCTTTTTCCGAGGTCAGCGATTCCGAAAGTAACTGTCTTGTAAAGCTCGAAACTATCTCCTCCATTACGCGAGAAGAAGACTTCAAGGTTCCCCATCCGCTTCGGTCGATACTTCAAAAGAAGTTTTGTAACTGAGATATTCTGTTTTTGTAAAGCGAAAACTTTTGAAATGATCTCGCTAGTAAAAATCTCCCCGTTATCAGTATCAGATGCTGAGTCATCCTGGAGAAGTACCCCGTTCTTCAGTCCGTATGTGATAACAGAAGGACTTATCGAAGCATCACTAAGATCATTATAGTCTCCTACAAGATCATCATAACTACCGACAAGTTCATCGTATGTAAGAGTTTGCGTGATTTCATCAATGGGAAATACACCATTGAGGAGATACCTTTCATCCTTCACCCAAGATGCAGTATCAAAATCAAATACATACACAATAGTAGTATTTGAACCACTATTAGGAATGCAAAGATGATATCTATGACCAACAGGATCGAATGATCCCTGTAATAAGAGGTTATCTGTGATCGAATCTTTAATACTCTTACGTACTGCATCTCCAATACGAAGCGGAGAACTGCCAATCTCGTATGTATAGACATTATTCGATCGGTAATCATACCAAGTGACTCCATTAGCTGACTGAGTAATGGAATCTGGTGAATCACATCCAATGTGGGGATATGACGCAGTGAATTGAAATGGAAGAGAGACAACTGGGCGCTTCGTTGCAGTCCACAAAGAGCGTTCTCGCATAATCAATAGCACACTCGCAAACCCAAAAAGTCCTGTTATCTCATCACTGAAGTCCCCTTGCCCTTCAACAAGAGCTACATGCCCAGCCGAGATATCAACAAGAGGGCTCCACTGAGCGAAGTTAAGATCCCCGCTCCACCCAACTTGAACAGGATTTGGTGAAGTGGCATCATATAGATTCGCCCCTATGATGCGATTGAAAAACCCCGCTATATACTTATACTTCGGCGCGTTCCCAAGATCAGCATATGTATTTGCGCTGAAGTTGATCTCTTGAATCTCATCGAGTCCTGTCGTGAAAAAAAATCGGTCACTGATCGCGAGAGTTTTTTGACGTTGAGAGACTGTGAAACCTAATCCCGTGATTTGCACCCAACTAACTGATGACCGCTTCCAAATTTCACTTGCATCAAACCGAACAAAAACACCAGTTCCATCAAAACGTGAAAATCTAATAACATTAAGAATAGAATTAGTGTTTGGGATGGCTCCTTGAGGAGCGAAGGCATCATCACTTGAGCCATCCCGAGGGAAAATAATATCCCCATAGATTCTTTGATTCGATGCACTTTGGGTCTGCTGAAGCTTGATATCTGCTGGATCAAGCCAAGTATTAATTCCCCCACTCGCCTTGTCAGAGAAGAGTTCAACATCTTCTTCCGTCACCTGCGCCATTCCAAAGCGACTTCCGATGGGCCTACCAGCAAGATTTGGCATTATGCGTTCTCTACCCAGATGTCGTTAAAGAGAGTGAGAGTATAAACCTTATTCACTCCAAGGAGTTTATTCGCCCCTGTGTTCGTCTTGATGTAAGTTCCATGTACCAGTGTTGTTTGCCCGTCTCCGAGAACCTTAATCTCCTGCCCCTCTTGACCATGAGTAAAATTCGTAACTGAGATAGCAGCAGAGTTCACCGAAATAAGCCTAGTTCTATTTAAGGCGGATGGGATTGTCTCAGTAACTGGTATTGTGGAGGGCGGTTGTGTAGGGAGTTCAGAGAAAGTGACTGGAGAATAGAAAGTCACTTCATCGACAATCTCAAGCAAGGCTCCCGTTGAGGTTGCAAGATCCTCTCGTACAGTTTTCACGGTTCATCAAGTTCAAAGTGTGGCATATCAAGAAAGGTTTCATCCCTGGTGTCTTGATTACGATTCCAGTCTCCTCCCCATCGAACCTTGATTCCAAGTCTGCTTGCTGTATTCATCACGTAACCTGCAAGGAAGGCAAATCGAAGCTGAGTGAGAAGTTTGTTACTCCAGTCGATAGGATATGGGGCAATATCCACCGCTCTAGATGGAGATTTGTTATGATTCCCATGTGGCCATCTTACTTTCGAGTTGCCTTTAAAGTATGCAGCATTCTGCGCTTCCTTTCCCCTATGCCCTTCAACCACACTAAAATCAATTTCTTTAATTACTTCAGTCATCAGTGATTGAAGTCGTTCGTCACAGGTATGAAGCTGGGTGAGAGATTTCTGAGAAAAGGTTGGCATCTTTGCGTTACTCTGTTTTAGTTTGAGAAGAAGAACTACCTTTCCGTTTCGCGACCTTCTCATTAATCAAATCCACTTTTCTTAATGTAATACCACGCTCCGCAAAACCTAAAGCGAGATCATGCATATTACCTTTTATGAGATTGATTTCATCTTCTACTTGATTAAATCGAGATCTCAAGCCGTTCTGTCCATCCTGCCCAACAAGAGTTGTATTAACTATTTCCACTTTTGTTGAAATATGCTCGATTCGTGTGGAGAGATTTTTAATCTCTCTCACGATATACCCCAAAGCTGGTATGATAACTACCGTTACAACCCACTTCAAAAGTTCCATCAATTCTGCTGGGATATTCATGATCCTATAAAGTAGCTGGGTGACCAAGAATTCCTGGGAGAGGGTTCCCAAGAACATAATACCGAGATCGTGTATAGGTTACAACGGATGGCGCAATTCCGAATCCGAAGACAATTCGATAGACCTGGGACGCTCCAACACTCGCCCCCCATCCTGTGAAGTATGCTCCAACAGTCAACGGAAATCCAGAAACAAGAGCGGTAGTTTCAATGAAGATGCCCGTATAAGAGTAGTTATCGCTCTCAGCGAGTGAATGAGTGAGTGTCACATCAACTCCATTCGCAAGACCTACTCCAAGATCAAAGACAACCGCACTGGTGATTGCTGTCGGTGCAATTGGAGCTAGCGTAACATCCCAACGAGTCTTTGTTGTAGAGCCAGCGAGCGTCTGCCAAGGACCAACATACCCAAGAGTTGTGTTCTCCCACCGATAACGGAAGAAATTGTTATCGTAATAAGGCCCTAAAAAGGGGCTGGCATCATTTGGAATAGGTAAGCCATTAAGCGGATAAACATTTTGATAAGCGGTCATCCATGGCCCACCTCCACCAATACTATATTGAACGTTCAGTGATGTATTCGTAGGAGCATTCCCATTCGCCCCAAAGTTCAAAATACTCTCTGTATTGTCCGGCATGATCTGAAAGAGCGTTCCGATTTCGCTTACAATGGGGAAGAAGAACGCACTCGTTGAACCGAGAAGACTAGGAAACATCGAAGGATGTCCCAAAAGAGCCGAGATAAACTACACTGCCATCACTATACCACGAATAGATCGTCGCTTTCGATGCCGTGGTTGTAACTGTGATAGCTATATTTGCTTGAGTATTCCAATTTGCCGGGAAGGTTATAAGCCATCCGCCTACCACATCCTGCACTACACGAAGAATCCCCGAAGCCCCTGCTGGAGGGGTGGAGATTGTAAGCGTACAACTTGCCGTAAGCACAAGTTTTTGTATTGGTCCGTCTGTTGAGAAGTTGAGCGTTTTCGCACTCCCCGAATTTCCAGCGTCGTGTTCTGTTTTATAAAAAAGCTTCGAAGATATGGAAGCCGCCTGGTTTGCTCCCGATCCAAGCTGACTAATCAGCATTGGATCAGCAGAAAAGACAGTTCCAAGAAAGTCTACAATTCTCTCAACCATCATAGCTTCCTTCTCTCGAATATCAAGAGGAGCGTCTTTCGCGGGATCTGACCCGAGTGGTTGAGTCGGTTGATATGGATTAGTGTATGCCATTAGGGATACCTCGCTCTGAGAATTCTCGCTGAGGACATACTGTAGTCCTTCTCTTCCTTCGTCTCAGTCTCAATAAGATCCCTCAAGATATTATCTGAGACCGCAAACATCTGTGTTGCCTTGGGGATTGAACCCTTGTTGATCCAACACCGAGCAGTTGCTCTGTAAGCAATGAGTTCGTGCCACTCTTCCGGTATTGAAGGTCCAGTAGTTAGAACATCTCCAAGACTCTTTTTATACCACACCTTCACTTGATATCCATATGCAGGAAGATAATTAAATACTATCTTATCATCGAATCTCGCATATTTTGTTGGAATGGTAGTTGGAGGAATCGTATCATCCTCTGCATCCATAAGATTTTCATAATCTGTCTGGATAATAGTATTCCATGTCGTACTATTTACTTGTGTATCTAGGATTGTAATGTGTCTAACCGCATCGAGATCACTCACATACGATGCGAAAGAGTACGTGTTGATTCCTGGAGTGAGAACAATTACGAACTCACTATCTTGCTGGCGAAATTTGAGTTTCTTCGAAATCTCCCAGAAGGCTCTGTTGATATTCTGATTGACTTTCGTCAATGAGATATCATTCTGATCCATTCCAAGATTATCGTAGATTTCTTCCTGAAGATTAGCTAAAGAGAGACTCATTTCTTCTTCTGTTTGGAAGGAACGATTGGTTTTTGCATCAACTCATCAAATTTCCTACATGGATTCGACATGAACATCGAGAAGTTTAGATCCAGATTCACCAATCACTGCATAGATTTTTGCAATACCTTGAGTGACGAACTCTGAACCATCGGAACTAGGAAGTGGGAAGTCATCAATGAAAACTCTAAGCTCGGCGTCAGCGTTATTCGAGACAACCTTCCACTTCCCCGCTCCTATTGTAACTTTCATCGAGTGAAGTCCACTCGATTGAATGGCTGATTTGAATAAAGAGAATTGCATTTCTTCTATGAATAGAAAGGAGAGAGGTTAGCGAGGAGAGAGAAGGATTCTCATATCCTCAGCGAGAACCCCAACAGTAATCGTATTACCAACAACTTGACCAGCCGTTGTTCCAGCAATCACTCTACCAGCGGTTCCAGTATCTGGAATTACTGTAAAATGAGTCCCTACAGTAATCGCTCCCCCGGCAACAACAATAGCGATCCCGTCAACTTGGACGAGAAGACTCTCACCAACGACACCAGTTGTTAAGGGGCGGCCCGTTCCAAAAACTGCCTGATTGTCTGTGAGCTTTCCACCTACAGCCACACCCTTAAATCCAACATAGTTTGCCTGAGTAGCTGACTTGTTAAAGCCTGTCGCAGAGAGAAATACAAGATCACCAGAATTGATGACTGCGGCAGCAGCAGATGCAAGGATAACTGTTCCTCCCGGCTCATACGCTGTCATGTCCTCTCGCCCACGCGCAAACTTTAGCCAGCTCAAACCTGTCCATCTTCCACCTTGATTTGATTCCATAGCCATGATGGAGTCTCCTCTTAAGTTGGATTCGCGCCGACCCAACCTCTCCAATCATAGAAGTAGGATAGGATACGCATACGATTGGCAACGAACTGCGTCTGAGTTGGCTTATCTTCCCAATCTCGAAAGGCAATACCTTTTCGAGTCAAGAAGTGAGCATCGTTCAATCTGCTATCAAGCATCCAATAAGAAGACGTTGATGTGATAAACGGATTCACGATGATTTCCATCGAACGGCTACCAAGAACAGCTTTCACTGGATTTGCGTTACGGTTAGCCGTATTGAGTTCCCACTCCTGATTGAGAATTCGTTTCGCGTCCATCTCCATCCCAACTCGATTTGGAATAATAAGCTTATCCGGCATCGACATAATAGGATCGCCGTTCTCATTCTTCATATCACGATAAAGCTGAAGCATCGCAGTGATACCAGCGATGGAGAGTGCAACGGGCTGAGCAACGAGATTTGACTGAAGGGTCGTAGAACTCATGAGCGGATGGGATGCAGACAACAAAGCCAATCCATCCATACCGAGATACCCAGACGTTCCAGCAAATGAATCATCCAAGAAAGCCGCAACTAGGTATTCTTGTGTCATCTTCGCAGCATATCCAAGGTGAGTACCGCCCTTGTTAAGCTGATTATACAGATCGTCTTCTCTCGCTTCGATTGTTACACCATAACCGAGCTGATAGGTGCGATCAACAGCAGAGAATTTATCTGAGACATTGATCTTCGAGAGAACCGGACCTTCACCCTCATATGAACGAAACATGCGGGAAGGACCAGTAATTCTAGCCCGCTGAATTTCAACCTGATCGGTCGTACCAAACTTCATAATACTCGACGCTACAGTCGGGTATTCTTGATACGCGTTCAAGAAGTTATTCAGAAGACCTTTGCGAAAGAGGAGTTGTGAAGTTCCTCTTGTAGTAATTCCAAAACCGGCCATGTGCGTGTAATCCTATTAGTTAGATGGTGGCTAGCGCGGTGGACAAGAACACCCATTCTACAACTCGCTCCGCAAATTCAGTATCAATACGAAGAATGCGAACGCGAGCATCCGTAGTTGTGAGACTCTTATCAGCAGCAACTTCACCTGTTGCAAGAACGCGAACACCATATTGAGCACCCACATCAGCAAGAACAGGAGTAATATAAACATCACTCCCATTTACAAGATGCGACGCATAAATAGTGTCTGTAGATGCCTTGTAATACGGAATGATATTCTGACGCCAACCAACAACAGATGGTTGATTCGCCATATCATAACCTGGACCTGTCTTGTTTGCTGCCGCCGCAACACCTACGATAGTTCCGGCTGTCGGAGTTGTCGCCAGAGCCACAAGGATATTCGAAGAGCGTCCCAGAAGTGAGCCCTCATAAATGGCTGATGCGGTATTTGCCACATCATTCATCATCGGAGGGTTGTTTGTACCTGAATCAGGCTGTTTAGCCGGACCCATTGAAAAAGGAGCGAGTGGCATGTTAAGATCCTACTTAGGAGGTTTTTTTGTCTTTGAGTAACTCGAAGCGCGTTTCCGCACCCGACAGAACTCGTGATTCATTCTTTTTAATTTCCTGTTCGGGGAGGTCACGGAAATCTTCTCCCAACGCCTTCCCAACCTCTTTTGCTGCATCTGAATAGGACTTTCTAGGATCAAGCTTGAGCTGTTTGGATATTTCAAAGGCTTCATCAGAAGCTTGCTTGAACGCTATGTGAGTCGAATAACAAACTACATCGAGAATCTTATTGACTCCATTCTCCGTACTCGTGAGGTACGGAGACTTTGCTGCAAGTTCATTATCAAGTTTATATCCCTCAGAAGCCATACGAGCAATCTCTTCAGGAGTATCTAAACCCCACTGATAGGACTTACTACTCGGAGCCCCTGGAATTTTAAACTTATCCAAATACTTTCCGAAGGCTAGTCTATTTACACGCTCAGCTCGGAAATTCTCGATCTCCGCAGCAGACGGACTGTCTTCAATTTCAAGCTCGGGTAACTGGATAGAGTCACTCATTTTTTCATTATCTTGTTGAGGTCAAAGGACAGGATCTGATCGGGGGCATAGAAATCATCTTTCCAATCTTCATCGCTCATCTTCGCCCAGTCTGGATTCTGTGCCTTGATACGCTTCTCCGCCTCATCAAGAATGGAAGCTCCGCCGGGAGCAGAACTTACAAGGGGACGAGAGGTAGGAATGCGATGAGGAATAGGCTTAGAGGGTGAAGAAGCGGGATTCGCTGATGCTGATTGATTCTGACCACCGTAGTAATCTGAAATCATTGATGGATTCTGCATCATCGCCTGACCGATAGCTCCATCAATGAGACTTTTCACTATGAACTCGTCAGGCTCTCTATTGCCCAGAGAACCTTTCACATAAGTGATAAGATGCTCTCTCCCCTGATTTACAAAACCAGAATATATGTGTCCAGAGATAGCAGCATCAACCATACCTGCGATATTTCGCTCTCTCTTTGAAGCTGCGTTTTCAGCTAGCAAAGGAGCCATCATCCTTTGCATCTCAGATCGAACAATATCTGCTTGTACTTCTGCGAATTGACCATTGGTTGCCCGATGGTTCATTTCCTGAAAATCGTAAGTTGGTTGAACGTTACGAGATTCATATTGCTGGCGAAGACGTTCATTATCTTCCCGCGCGAATCGAGCAGCTTCAAGCGCCCTCTCTACATTTCGAGATTGCAACCCGAGCGCCCGTTGCATTTGCTCTTCGCTAAATGATACTGTCGAAGGAACCGGTTCTGCGGGAGTTATCAGTTCTGGGCTCTCGCTTTCTGGCTGATTCTGCGGTTCCAACTGTTCGTCTTCGTTCATCTTGTCCTTCCTCTTCGTAGATAGATGTGAGATTATGTATAATGCGGTCTACTGCTTCGAGCTTTCCTTGAATCTTGGAGAGATTATCAACCGAGCAAGCCTGCAAGTCCTTGAGGTATCTGACCCGCTCCTGTTGAATCGCCAATATTAATATTTGTGACTGAGTTGTCTGGAGGAGTGTACGAAGCTCCTCCATTTGGCTGTCCGAGAGCCCCTGCAAGTGGATTCGAAAGCGCGGGATTTGCATCTAGATTAGAGGTTGAGGGTGGAAGAGGGGGTGGAAGAGGGGGTGGGATGGTAATGAGATACTTCTGAGGATCTCTGATACCAAACGTTTCAAGAATCTTCGTGAAAATTTGATTAGCTCCCCTAATTGCAACCCTATAACCCTCGTGAAGGGTGGGATCTTGAGTCTGCGGGATAGCTTGAAGCAAGGGAATCATGGCGTTGTAATATTGCTGAGCCGCTGCGGAAAGTTGAGTATGAGTCTGCCGATCAAGCATTTGATTATTATTCTGATCGACCATCTTAACTTCGAGAATAAGCTTTTTTCTAAAATCTTCAAATGGCCTCTTGAGAAACATTTCAATCTCCGATCCCTTTGGAGAATATTGAAGTCTCTCAACACTCGGACCGTATTGAACGATATTAAGAACACTATCCGTGATGAGTTGAGAAAGAAAACGCAAAGTTGCTCGACGAGTGTAGTCTCCCTTTCGCTGAGATTCTTGAACCCGAAGTGAACTATCTGTTGCTGTCCCAGGTGTCCCTATTCCAGGCATCCCAAGAGTGATCTCATTGATACCTGTTCGCTGCTGCGAGTAGATCATAGCTTGATTTTCCATATTAAAGCTACTCGCATAGATTTCATCATTCTTTAACGCTTGTACATCATCCATCTCATCGACCCACCAAATCTTATTAGGAAAGATTGGTTCGTTATCTCGGATTGAATTTGTTCCTTTTCTCACCTTCCACATTCGCGTATTCGCAATGGTCCCGGAATCAATAATCTGTCGATGTTGCACAGAAATTTCTTCCTGGAATGAGCGATTCATTTCCGCAAGACCAATTCCCGTCCATCGAAAAGGCTTGGAGAAAAAGTTAGCCGTCCGATACGGCCTTCTCAAATCCTCAAATGGATTATGAGTCACACTCATAATGCTTCGAGAATCTTTATGATAGATTACACAAATTTCTCGGAAGACTTGCGAGGTATCAATAGGAACGTTGCGTGAAAGGGCTATCTGTTGAAGTGTTTTTGAAGGGGCGTCGATAACAAACTGAAGATAGATATAGAAGAAGTTAAGTTGTTGAGGCCAGTTGGGGATTCGGTCATCAAGTTTCTCTTCATTCCAAAGTGTATCTCGTACATTTGTAGTCGCCGCAGTTGGAGGAAGATAATAGTTCTTTAATGTTTCTACACTCCCCTTCCGAAACATACCCTCATTCTCAGCCTCTTGCGTTTGAATGGGATTCATCCAAAATACTTCTCCACACCACCTAGCCGTTTGAGGATCAGTTTGATCGAACGGCATGATGAAATTTGTAAGAGGGATTGACTTAACTACATTCCCCTCATTTACGATAACATCAAAAGATTTTCCATTCCGCATCCCTTTCCGAACAACTTTCTCCCATGTCGCCTGACCGATCCCAGTACCCAAAAGAATCTGCTCTTGAATGGCAGGCTTCAACTTTTCCAACATCTCTCCACGAACAAATAGTTCATCATCCAAAAAGATTTCAAGTTCATCTTGGATTACTTCAGCTTCAGGATCTTTGATGTGACATGCAACCTTCTGAGAAAGAGCCTCTAGGAGTTGGAAAGTTCGAGCTTCTGTTGCCTCAAAAGCAATCGCGGTTAGAGGGATGATGAATTTAGATGCTCCAAGAAACGGAAAATCAGACTGCTCTTCACCAGGTTTCGCAATGTAATCTCTCTGGTAATCATTAATATCTTTAATCCAACTTCCACGCTCACCGAGATGGTTGGGGATTTCCACCTCAAGGTGCTGAATCAGCGCCTCTTCTGTATCTAAGTTCAGCTTGAGTTGAGATGGGTAGTTCATTAGGGTATGGCAAAAATTCGAGAAGGGGCAACCACTGGTATTTTCACGTTCTTATGCTCCTTTCTATGACAGGAAACACAGAGAAAAGTACCGTTAGAAATATCAACTGCCTTTGACGGGTCTTCATAGACCCGAACGATATGATGAACATGCCGACCTTTACGAGAACAGCGATTACCCGTACATAAATAAGCAGACCTCATTCGAACCTCTTTAAGAAAGCTCTGGTATTCTGGAGTACGATATAGCTGATCCCTCAAAATATTCCAGATTCCAAAAAAGTCTTTATGTCCAAGTTTCTTGAGATTAATCAATCTCTTGATAATGACATTACAAGGAGGCGATTTAGGCATACTTAATTTCTCCGTAAGAGCTAGAAAAATTACGAGACTCTTTGAATTTCTTCATCGCCTCGTCAACCTGTTCACTTTGTCTTCCTTCACCTGAAGCTCTCCATACTTCCGGTCCCATCGCAAGTGCATCGAGAGCATGATAATCAGATCCGTAGGGAAAATTTCGATATTGATCGACGATGGAATCTTTCTGATCGGGACCAAACCATAATTTCCCATTTGCAAACCAAGGACGAAGCATTCGCACTCGATCTTCCTTTGACTTCTGTCTTGTTGTAACTGGAATCATCCTAAAGTGAGCACCTCGAATTCTCATCTCCCGCTTAAACACATTCTCATACAAAGCAGAGAAAAGAACCTTCTCAAATACAAAGGCTCTAGGATTCCACTTAGCTACAAGAGCAAAGCACTTCGCAATAAGTTCTTCAGTCTTAAGCTTTTCTTGCACGACTTGGAGGATATAAGTAATTCCCCATTTATCTGTCCCCGTTACCACGATTCCGCTGAAGCCTACCGTTGCTGGATCTAAGAGAATAACGATATCGAGATCTCTTGTATCTAATTTTTTGATTTCTCCATTGAGTTGAATAGCCGAGAGTTCAAAGTGTCTATCGTTAATCCAGGAAAAATATCTTTCCCACTCCTGGCTAAACTCACCCTCTGTCTCTATCGGATTATTCATATACTGAGCGTTGAAGAGTGCAGGATTTGTCTCCTGCATCTCTCGAATATCTTCCCAGCTTGTTGACTCAGGCCAAATCAAAACTTTCTCGTTCTTTTCATTCCTCTCGTAGATTGAACGAGTGTATGTTTTCAGTCGATCCTTGTGCATCTCCTTAATGAAAGCGTAGATATCATCTCTACGATATCTAACTCCTTCATAATCAACATGAGTATCCGTCATCGAAGTGTACATACCTTTGAGATCTTGAACCCAGAGTTTTGCGCCTTTGTAGTCCGTCTCAGACTGCATAGCATTGAGTCCAACGATATCATTAATCTTCATGACATCAAAATGCTTCCCTTGTCCCGCTGCACCTCGACCCATAACAGTGAAAGTAGCTTCCGGCCAAGCCTTTGAACGAGGAAGTTCAAGATTCGTCCTATTCACTCTAAGATGCTTTCCGGGAATAAGTTCCGGGAAGAGTGCTACCAAGAACTCCTCCCCGAAAATCTTATTCGTAATTGCAGATAGATTCTCAGCGCTCGTATTTTCTACTTCGTGTGCAAGAAGAATGCGAGCATTCGGTCCAAGATTACGAGGAAAGGGTTGATTACCGCTATCATCAGGAAGAATAATCTGAATTCCATCCGCGATAGTATTAATCGTTGTCTTGAGATTACCACGAGGCAGCAGGATCATCCTGAATCTATCTGCTTTCGTCGCATTCATCCAATTACAAAAATGTCCATGAAGATCTGTCGGAGTTCCATCAGGCTTGTGTAAACGATCAAAGCCAAGAATTGTATCCGACAAGAAAAAGAGATCTGTCTTTGTTCTCCTTCTCAGCAATCCCACTTCCGTATCTGTTTGAGACTCTCGGATCTTCTCTGACTTCCTTCTCAATTCATCCGTGTTGATTATTCTTTCTTCTGTATGCATGATTGCCCGAGTTCTTGATTAATCATCAAAGTGCCTAGGCCTCCGGCCTCGGCGCAAGCGCCGTCTGACGCGATGGCAAGTTCAGCGCGGCGCGGGTCGCTGCGGAAGCTTCGCCGCCACGGCGGCTAGCTTCCTGCGACTCCGCGGCGGAGGTCGGAGCGATGGGAGGTGGCTGGCCCGGACATAGAGGAGGGGAGGGACGGAGCGCAGGGCGAGGGCCTGCGCAGTTCGGAGAGGCGCTCACTTCAACAAGGACACCTTCGCCCCTTCAATATCAATACTCTCTCCCGTAATCATCTTGTGCATCTCCTCCGCAAGCAGTGCCCGTTGCAACCCCGCTGCAAGAGCATCCCTTTTTACCTCACTACCGAGGATGTTCACTTGCGTATTATATGTAACACTACTACCCGGAACAGCAGTTATATGCCTATCTGCATTCGTTAGGGATTCGAACGCTTTGAGGTTCACGGGCGCACAGGCAAGGGGAGCCCGCTGCTGCAATTCATCATCAGCAAGAAAATCAAGAATTCTCTGTTGAGCTTTAATGATCCCTTGTTTGCGGGTCTCAGGCAAATCAGCGAACTTCTGCTCTAGAACTCGCTGTTCGATATTAGCGATAAGTATCTTCCCTTGCCTGGATGTCGCAATAGCAGTAATCATCGCCTCCGAAAGAACATACTTATCGGCGAGTTCAGTTACCGTAGCTCCCGCAACGCGATCCATCACTATTGCGGTGTGGTGAGGCTTCCAAGACTTGATTTTAAGATTACCCGGTCCGGTTCCTTTCCTAGTTCTAGCAAACTCAATCATCTTTCTTCTCTAACTAAGGATATTTAGCTATCGTGCAGCAGGGAACTGAGGTCTCGCAAGCCTCTTCCGCATCCCCGAAAGTGTCTTTGCGTTTGCTGTCATCTTTTTCTTCGGGACTCTCTTGAGAATCTTGGCTGGGGCAAATGGTCCCTTCGGCTTATCTTTCATCTTAGGGGTGTGTGAACGTTAAGGGAAGTGGAATGCTTTCCACTCCCATTTATCTGGATCTTCTTCTATTTTTCCAGAACCACGGAGAAGGTGGAGCGTTGGTACCTCCAGTTGAAGGAGCTAAAGCAGTCCCTCGAAGGAAGACTTGATCTGGAGATTCCCCAAATCTGAATGGCACTGACGCACCCACGTCACCTGCGATCATCTTAGGATGAAATCCCGCCGAAGGGATCTCATTCATCCTAAGTCCATAGTGTTCTATGGTCATCGCTCCACTACCACCAGTAACTATCATCCAGTTGATGTCATCCCCTGGAGCCAGTGCGACACTCGCAGTGTTTTCAAACCAACCAGTTCCACCACCCGCAACAGTCACCGTAAGTCCTGTACTAGCTCCATTCTTCCTCAGCGTGAGAACGGTATTTGTAATCGTTGCATTCGCAGAGATATGCAGTTCGGCTATCGTAGCTGTACAAGCTTCTGTGATGCGAGCTTTCGTATGCTCTTCTGTACCGTATGCTTCAGGAGAACCAAAAATAGGCTCATATAATGTAGACCCTCCCGTACTATATACGAGGGCATTAGAACTAACAGCTTGTACAGCTCCAGTTGTGTGAAACTCTGTTCGCTGATTAGCATTGAAGTTACCAGCTCCCCCTCCACCCAAGACATATCTACCTAATGTATCATCAACAGCAACGCTATCCGTGTTAATATTATCAGTAAATGTTCCAGTAGCCCCCGCAGCAATGGACAAAAGTATATTTCCATCTGCTGCATTCTTACGAATCCCACATGTGGTTGCTGTTGATCTACCATTAGTGAAAACAACAACAGTGAGATATCGAAGTGTCCCAGCAACTTTTGTTCGGAAGCTAGCCGATGGACTTTCTGTAGCAGATAAGAAAGCGGATCCTCCTATACGAACAAAGTTTTTTGTACTAGCGGACGAATAATTACTTGACTGACCACACGCGAAGGTAGAAACATATTTCCCTGTTTGGTTTCTTGAACATCCCTTCGACGAAAGTGTTATTGACGTACCACCCGCAGCGGCGATCAGTTGCATGTTAACAGTCTGACCTATACTACAAATGTCAGTATTAACATCATCGAAAAACTGACCCGTTAACCCGGTAGTGATCGTAACTACTTGATTACCGTTGGCGCCGTTAACCCTGAATCTCAGAGTAGCAGATCCAGATAGCGTATTTGCTGTAACTCTAGCAATGAGATTTGAGTATGTTGCTGCTTCTTGTAGAGTTACTTGTGATTGCGCTTCTGTTCCATTGAACTCCCCCGCAGCGGAGATAGCAAGAGAAGATGTAGTGTTTTGGTTGAAGGCTTGAGAGGCTCGAAAAGCCACATTCAAAGCTTTAGACATACTTTCTCCTCTTGACCTTCAAACGTAACTTTTCAACCATTCTCTCCTCCTCCTGATCTTCACATGATTGAATCTTCTTCTCGATCTCCGTATTATTTTTGCGCTGCTCTGCGTAGATATCCAGAAGAAGCCATCCACGATGATAGATACATCTCACTGACTCTGGTTGCTCCAGCTCTCGATTAGTGACGATTCGACAATCACAGGTGTCTGGTTCCCATATCATCTTGAGAATGCCCACGGTTGCATTGAGAGGAGAGCCGCATTAAGTTGTGTATGATCTACGCCTGGAACACTGCCACCCACGCCATCATCATTACCAGGAGCCGAGATGATACCTGTTGCAGTATCGAATCCCATCGCCGCTGCGTTAGCGTAAGTTGTTTGTCCTGGGGTATATGTTCCACCGCCAATAGGAGCAGTACCATATACAGTATTTCCCGCCCAGTTGTAACTTCCACCTGAGTATTGATTTAAGCACGATAGAGCAGTCTGCCCGAAATTACCTGTTGGAGTTTCACCGAAGATACCGGGATTGGGGCCAACGTAATTATTAATCCTGATTGACGTTGCCCCACTTCCACCTAGTTCCATATATGAAACATTCCCCGGAACAACTGTAGCTGTCCACCGATCAATCAAGACACTTTGATTATCAGCGAATAGTTTGAAGGGGCGACATCCCGTAGAGATCCCATACGTCGTTCCGAGATTCTGCAAGAATATGTTATCTAGTGCTATTCTAGCTGAAGGATTCATCGGAAGCGTACCTGGGACATACCTGATCCTCGCATGTACGGTGATTCCTGCGGGGCAGTCCTTGAACAAATGGTTATGAACTACGATATCCTGATTGATATTCGCCGCAGAGTTGATATCTCCCCCCTCCTGGAGATTTTGGAATATCATGGAGATACCATTCTGTCCTGTTGCAGCATTCCGATGCGTGATACAATTCAGAATGAACCACCTCGAAACGTTCTTAGATTCGAAACCGTTCTTCATCCCCAAAGCCGCATTTCCACCATTTTCTGTCATCCACGAAAGCTTCTTAGCGCAAACGACATTCACGCTAAGGATGTCCGATGGATCGCAAATACCTGTACCAGGCAAGACTGGATCAGCTCCGCCGTATAGATCTCCAATTCCAAGAGATTCAATATACACGTTACGACTGTAGATGTATTTAGACTGACTGTATCCACCCATCCCCTTTGTTTCGTTAGAGCCTGTCCTGATATTGATGATCCAAGATTCCAGGAAGGCAAGCTGTTGTCCGTTACGAAGGATTCCATTCTTCATAGTTCCAGCATTTAATCCATCAACAATACACCGATCCAAGACAAAATTCTTCGGTGCTGTTGACATATCAGTGGCTGAGGGATTACGAATAGTAATAAGCCCAAAATTTCCCGCAAATGCTTGTGGCCTTAATACAATCCCCGTGAATGTTACACGAGCTAAGTTGGGATTATCAATTAGAATTAGCCCATCTTCTGTATTCGTTACTGGTCCGGTCCAGATGGAACAAGCTTCTACAGCAGCGATTGAAGGCATTACATTCGCTGTTGGGAGCGTTCCACTGAATGTCACAAACAGAATTCGATCTGCTCCTCCAACATTCGGGGGTTTCCACCCAAAAGCCCCAGAATCAGGCAACGTCAAAGCTGTTGGGACTCTAATCTCCCAATCACCAGATCCAGCAACGAATTCCGCTTGGAAGGTTAAGAAGTCTGTCCATCCAGCAGCTCCAGTATTAGTTACTGTTCTGATTGTTGCGGCTGCGTGGCGAGCTGAACCTACTCTCTGTACATCCCAGCCCCACAAAGGGGTAGCGGGTAGCAGGGTTTGAGTCAGCTCGTCAAAGTACACATCGTAGGCTGGAGATATTCCCCGAGGAAGTTCTGCATTGATGGTCGAGGGGCGGAAGTACCTTCCTCCAGACACAGCAACGGTGACATCTAGCGTATAGACTTGAACGCTAGGCGTTACACCTGTACCAGTAGCGGTGATCGTAATAGCATTACCTGCCGATACGAGAGTAGCAAGAGAGACATCAAGCTGAAGACTAGCACTTGTTGATGGATTTACTATTGACGTGGGCGTGAAGATATTCGTAACACCTGAAGGAAGCCCTGTTATACTTAGTTCAATAGCACCTGTGTAATTTGTTCTAGTAACTACAATTCCCACCGTGACACTCCCACCCTGAAATGTAAATCCAGAGGTAGGAGTTAGGGAAAGTGAGATTGCGGGTGTTGGTGGAGGGGTGGGAGGGGTAACTGGGCTAAGGGGAGTTTTACGCAAGAACATTATCATGCTAAATACTCCTGTTAGTCTTCCCGAATCCAGAGTTCTACGAGGGGAGGATAGGACGCTGAGCGAGCCTGGGCGGCAATCAGCTCAATTGAGATGTTTGAATTAACAGCACCTTCGAGAATGACTCCCTCTGGATCATTATAGCTGATATCAATGCTTGATCCGGTTGGGCAGAGCAGAGTATCAAGCAATTCAGGCGATCCCGCCGTGGGTTCTACCGTATAGTTTCCTTTTATCGTACCTTGAACAGCTCCGCTTGCCGCACCGAAGCGCAAAACTGGAGTGAGTGTAGTTCCAGTACCATCCGCTCCTCGATTTCGCTGAATGAGCGCCTTGATTGGTTCGTCTGTAGCTGTAATGGAACGATCAGATATGCGAATTCGAGTAATTCTCATACGTCTAGCTGTGACGGATGTGTTACAGCGAATGGCAGTCTTTACGGTTGCCGCTACCAAAGTTGTGATTTCTGAAAACACATTGAAAACCATGATAGTTCCTAGTTAGTGGCTTGCATTGAGAGGATGAAAGTGCGATTTGCACCTTCAGCTAGAGTAGAAACAAAGCGAATCCCACGATTGAGAACAAGTTCCACGAATGGAACTGTTGTTCCAACAGCGGGAACATTGATTTGAACAGCGGGAGATCCATTGTACCAGTCTGTCCAAACCGCACTAGCGGAATCTGGTTCATCCTGTTGCGTTACTTGAATCTTTACTGTGCCTGTAAGGGCTGCTGGGGAGGTAATGGCAAGTCCCGCGCTTCCTCCATAACTTTTCCAGGCCCAAGCAGCCTCAGAAGTAGTCTGCCCGGACAAAATTGTAATGGGAAGCGTGATAACTCTTGAAGATGTCCCTGACATAATTTTCTAAGGTTGAGGGTTGATGGTATATGTTTAGTGGATAGGGATAATAAAGTCAATGAGAGTGGATTCCCCTTGCATGAAACAAGATCCCCGACAAAATATTAAAAATTTTGACGCGATCAGATTATTTATAATCAGGCTTGTTGATTTTCCCCTACCCTGGGTACGGCAGCCTCGCGCGCACGGGATAAGGACACGATCGATATCATGCATCCGAGACGCCTCTCTGTCGAAGATTGATCGGCGAGACACGGCACCATACCGTGAGCGAGGTTTCAATCTTCGACAAGACGCCGGAGTCAGCTTGAATCACCCTTGACATTCTCTGGCACTCTACACAGATTGTTAGCTCACGCTGCAATCACGTAGATTATTTTTTGCCACCTTACCCGGAGACGACATGCTCGAGTCAATCGCCAAGATCCAAGTCAGCAGCAACGACGCTGCCAACTTGACTAGCCTGACCAACCTTGACGCCGCGACGTACTACGTCATGGCCCTGCAAGCGGCCTACCCCGATGCAATGATCGATATCGTCAGTGCTCGCCAGCTTGTGTCGGCCCAGCTGGCGGACGGGTCCCCAGTGGATGACCAACGCATCAGCGAAATGCGCGAGATCATCGGCCTGACGTGGGAGCGGCTCGCGATCGACTACCCGCAGTCAGACATGCAAGAGGAAGAGGACGCAGACGAAGCCGCCTTGCAAGCGACCTATGCAGCGCTCGATATCGCCAGCGTACACGACATTTACAAGTCGTATCCCGAACACGGGCGGTACGGTATTCTGGGCAGACGCGCCAACGGCTGGATGCTGATCCTCTATCCCACATACGGGACTGGGGAGCTCACGATCAGGGAGTCGGTCCCGTCGCTGGAAATGGGCCGCTTCCTGATGCGCGCGCTGGCGACGCGGCCGCAGGACGACGTAAGCTAGACGGGCTGGCCAGCAGGGAACAACAGGCCACCAAGGGACTCCCTCTGGTGGCCTGTTTTGCGCCCGGACGTGCAGGGACGTGCAGGGCGGTCGATCGAAATGGGGTCCACTGCTACTAGCGGACGTGCGGGGAGTTCGGGGCCCTGCAAGCCCTAAATGCAAAAGGGAAAATGGGGGGGTGTATCTTCAAAAATATAAAATCTATATATACATATATACACATATATTACTATTTAAGGGAGCCACCCTGGCTTGCTTCGCTTCACGCCATGCAGGGCCCCGACCTACCCCATATCCACTAGGCACTGAGTACCCCGCATTTCGATCAACCGCCCCGCACTTGCATTCTACCACCCTCGCATTATATTCCCCTATTCGCGCGTCCAATCCTCATAACGGAGAGCGTCACTTTGCCAGCAAGATCACTCCCCATTCAGCACTGCTACTCTTGTAGCAGTCAGCTCAACACAACAACGTGCGTGTCGGTCTTTCACGAGAACCGATATGTACAAGTATGCCCAAACTATGCAGGGCGTGATTGTTCCTTCGTATGCCGCTCGTGCACAGGGCGGTTCCTGCGAATAGATCAATCCAATACCATTCGCGATCATTGTCGGGCGTGCAGTCTACTCCAAGTTGAGTGTATCGGCTGTCTTCAAATTATGGGAGCGGCCGAGGTAATAAATGGACGGTGCGCCTCTTGTGTCGAAGACCGTGATAATTATATCCGCGAATCCAATTCCGTCGCCGAACTGCGCGAGCTTGCACTTGTACGCAACCAAGAACGTCAACGACAGTACGAACGCCAGCAGCGTGAGCATTATTTTCTGGGGTTGCCAATAATCGGCGATTATCATTCCTCTCTCAGAAAGGAAGCCACATGGCGGTTAGCGTCAGCATGGACGCGCGCCAACAATTCCCGATTTATCGGCGTTGAGCTCGAAATCGAATCACGCGACATTTCCATATATTGCACCGACGATTGTAATGAAGATTGTGACAACGACTGTGAAGGAACTCACGGACGCGACGAACCAGACGACAACGAAGCATGCAAACGATTTGCGCTTGCGGCGCTACAAGCCGCTCACACACCCACATGCACAAAACGCAAGTTGTTCGCTGAACATGATGGTAGCCTCACAGCCGGCTTCGAATTAATCACTCAGCCTATGGGACTGGATGACCAAACCACACTCTGGACGGCAGTACTACAACCATCTGTCTTGCGTGGCTGTTACAGTCACCAGACGTCAACTTGCGGACTACATGTCCATATCAGCCGCGCGGGACTCGCTGAACTCACGATCTCCAAGGCTATCGTCGCGATCAATGATAAGTCGTGGACCGATCTAGTCCATTGCGTCGCGCGTCGCGGCTCTAACGGCTACTCTGAACGAAAGTCAAACTTGGCGTCGTGCAAGCGTGTCGCGAATATGTCCACAGCACGATACGAAATGATTAACACGCTCAATCGTGCAACTATCGAATTTCGAATTTTTCGAGGTACCTTAAAGCTAGAATCGCTGCTAGCTGCCATCGAATTTTCGAATGCCGTAATCAATTGGGCTGCCCAAACCAGCGCGCGAGCGCTAGAAGTGCGTCACTTTCTCGCTTGGCTGGCAATGCCAGCCAATGCGCACGATACAAAAAACTTGCGCAGCATGCTCGCCACTCGTGAACCCACGCAATACAAGCACTTGATTTCAGCAAAATCCTTGCTGAAATCAACCACCACGACCGACACGGAGAACTAAATCATGTGCTTAATCCTACACCAACGCAAAGGATACACACTACCGCGCACGGAACTGATAACAATCTGCACCAAGAATTCAGACGGGTTCGGCCTGATGTATTCCCATCGCGGCCAACTATTTACGTTAAGAATGGTAGGCACGCTCTCTGAAACGCTCGATGCTTACTACAAATACGCGGCTGGCCGTGACTGCTTGCTACATTGGCGCATGAGAACACACGGCAACGTAAATATTCAAAATGCTCACCCGTTCGTACTAGGTGAGTCAGAAGTTGCCCTAATGCACAACGGGGTACTGGACTGTGGCACGCCGCACGAAGATATGTCAGACTCGTATCACACAGCCGAGTACCTCTTTAAGCCGATAGCCGAAAGCACACCTGACTTACTTTTCCAGCCTCATTTTATAGAGGTAATGGGCGGGTTGATCGGGACAGCGAACAAAATTGTCGTCATGGACCGTAAGGGACAAGTCGCAATCATAAACCGTTCAGGTGGAGTCATGCATGATGGTTGCTGGTTTAGCAACACGTATGCATGGAACGCACCCGCACACCTCACACCAAAACAATTAAATTGGCACCACTACTACCAACGCGCCGATTGGGCTTCCCCAATCTCACCACCGATAGTACAGCTTCCGTCACCACCGATAGTGCAACTTCCACCTGCAACAACAATGGAATCGCTTCATAAGGCTGTCGAAAAGTCACAGGAAGCCGGAGCGTTAGAGTGGGCCACTCGCAATCCGGCAACAGCGCGTCAACTTATCAACGAATGGTTTGCGGTAGACTCTCATACGCTGTCAGCCGAGCGAGTGGCCGAACTCTTGTATGATCTCGGCACTTCGATTCTCACAGAGGTTGAAACCTAACCGCATGCAATTTCCACCCTCTTTATTACTTCTCTGGGCGTCCTTTAAAGGCGCTCAGAGGAAGTACGATACTAGCGTATCCCTTTCGGTGTCCGATCCAAGACACTTAGAAGTGGTGACACTAGAATATCTCACCTCTCGCGATCTGTGGAACACACATCATAGAGCATTCGAAGCTGAGTGCTCTAACACCAGCAACCAGAGAATCTTCTAATGGACACACCAACGTCGCGTAAGGTATACACAATTTCATTCACGGAAGAAGAGCGAGCTCTGATGGTACTAGCAACTGCTACGGGCTTACACATGGCCGTTGGGCAGACTACGCCAGCAGTCAATGTCTTGGTAGCGCTGCGTGACCTACTCAAGCACATGTCACTCGATGAATTTGAGAGGTTCCGGTATAAGCTTTCCCAGTTTGTGCCTGTTCCTTGACAATGCCGTACCCTCTCTTCATATTGTCCCGTATCCTTCATTATGGAGCGGGACAGTATGGAAAAGATCACAGTTAACACGTTGCGAGCGGACAAGTTGAGAGCTGCTGTGGCTCGCGCGCGCAGGTTGGCGTTGCGAGCGGACAAGTTGAAAGCTGAAACGCGGGTTGCTGCTTGACCGGGCACAGTGAGAAGGGACCGGCGTGAATAGGGTAGGTTTATTCCCTATGAGTGGTTCGACTCCACACCCTTTTTTGCCTCACTCTGAGGCTGTATTACCTCCCTACACTCTGGATCATATTATGAGCATCACCAAGATTTACCTCAGCGGCAAGAAAGATTCAAAGACCGGAGCCGAACTAGCTTGGAAGATCAACGCCTCCAAGCTTTCGGCTGAGAAGTATCCTAACGGCCCACATGCGACCATTCAGGGAACAAAGAAAGGGGAAAAGTTGTCAGTCCTTCAGATTCCACTTTTCCCCTCCAACGTGTCCGCCCGAGCCTTTACCACTTTGGAAGACGTTCAAGCCGTTGCGCAAACCCAATTTAACGGTTGGGTTATTCGTTCCGCCAACGAACAAGCGAAGGTAGCGGCTGAGGAAGCCGCGAAAAGTTATGCAAGGGATGTCGAAAGTTTCGCCGGAGAGTCGTTGAACTTTGACGGCACAGCCATTGATATTTTCGCGGCTCCGGTAGAACGCGTAGAAAGGGTCGCGAGCGCTAAAATGCAATTCTCCTCTTCACTTTCCAAGGTTGAAGGCTTGGAGAATCTGAGCGATACTGACCAGCTTGCTGCGTTGCGTGCGTTGTACGCAGAAATCAAGCGGATCGCCAGCAACTAATCCACCGATGAGGGGCATAGGGTATCTATGCCCCTCATTGTAATTCTTCCACAGACCGGCAAGCGCTAGTAGCTCAGGTGGATAGAGCGGCAGCCTTCTAAGCTGCGGGTCGGGGGTTCGAGTCCCTCCTAGCGCATTCTCCTCTCTCCCTTCCTCTCTCCCTTCCTCTCATGTTTACTATAGAACTCCTTACCCAAGCAACTAACGGGCTCTCCTCTATTGAGAACTCCATAATTGCAAAGAATCAGTGGACGAAAACATGGACAACGCTACTTAGCTCAACGCTAACTGCGAAAGTAGGAGAATCACGTTTTCACATTCAACGAATCGGATGTGAGCCACCGACAATAGAAGTAAATTTATTCTATTTCCTCTCACTACATTCCGCTAAACCCATTGAGAGAGCAAAAAGAATCTCTCAATTTATTCTACATTTCGCCGATGCTATCCGGCACGCCCAAGATATGACTCGGATTTCGGCCTTCCTCTCTCCGACACAAGCAAGAGTTATTCAAGCTGAGAGAGAGCGAGCGGAGCGAGCTATCTTAAGGGATACTAGGGGTATTCTCCCCGACAGGTTTTTTTCTGTCCAGTGGATAGCCGTAGTAAGTGAGAAGATTACTCCCCAACGCTCTAACGTGGCAATTATACAAAGTCAAGAATTCCCAACACAATATGATCTCGCTCAGGAAGGGAAGCGCCAACTGACTGAGCGAATTCTCGCTGACCACTCAATCGCGGAAACGCTCCAATTAGCCGAACCCCATAAGGATGAGCCAGCCCCCACCTCCGTCACCATCGAAGCTAGAAATGGGGCCATGCACACAACCGTCAGTTACGAGGCCCCAGCTTGACCCGAGAGGGGCGATCTCCCCCTCCTGAAGGGTAGAGGTAGGGCCAGTTCTAGCTAAGTCTGCTGAGCTGGCCCTTGACTTTTGAGGGCAATCCCATTATACATTATATCATGAACCTTTACAGCCTTCATCCTATCCAACATGACAGCATCCAAGAAGAACATCCTCAACAATCCGCCGCTCTTCTACGTTCTCTTTTATGATCCCTACAGAGACGAAATTATCATGACGTGGAAAGATGAACACGGCTTTAGATATTCTACTGACTTGGTACACGTTCCTAACGGGGTTCCAACATCGCGGAGCCCCAGTGATTGGGTCACGACTGAAAACATTTTTTCTTATCGGGAGATCATCGAACAATGCTAACCTTTCTTGTTGATAAGATACTCATAAATCCAGCTCACAACGGATTTAAGTTTGACCTTCCGGGAAGCGGAAATTTTCTCGCCGCTCAAGAGCAAGGAGATCAAATTGCAGTCTGGTACGAACTGACAGGACAGGAGCGCGGAGTGACTCAATACGTAATGTATTGGACCGGGGTGGATATTCATTCACCTACTACACTTTTCCTAGCCTACCTTACAACGATTCAATGCAGCAAAAACGGTCTGGTGTGGCACTTATACAAGAGAATCCCACAGACCACACACTTTGAAGTATGACGATTCTCTCACCTCTCCGATACCTTATAGGGGTTCACCTTTCACAGAAAGGCTTTACTCCTTCTATTACAGTTCCAGTTAACAACATCCTTCGTCTAATTGACGAAGAATTGATCGGGGTGGGGTACGACTTTATCAATCCTGCCATCTCAAGAGAAGTTGAGAGGCTTGAAGATGCCATTCTAGGAGTTGAGAGGGGGATAGATGAAATATCCGATCTCCCCCTTCCCCTAGATTCACCTGTTCTAGAAGACATATTCCCCGAAGACCCCCTTTCATTCCTAGATCAGGATTCCGAAAGATGAGCACACTTTCAGCCAACACTCTTTTCTCTCACTCCCGATACATCATTCCTATTCCCGGTGGAGCGAAGGCGAATATCTTCATTGTAGAAGACCTAGAAGGTAATCCACATGAAGTTATCTGCTCTATAGGAAAGGTGGGAACCACGATGTCAGGGTCAGGAACAACAATTGCCCGTCTCCTCTCTTCTATCATCAGAGAAACTTCCCTCGATGAAGCAATCGGCCTCATGAGCGAAATTTCTCTCGATATTGCAGAGAGTCACGAGGTGAAATATGAGAATGAAGTTTGTCGATCTCTCACAGAAGCTTTCACCATAGCTTTAAGGAAGTATCGCTCACTGAATATGAGGATAGAAAGATGAACCTCTCAAACATCAATGAGAAGTCTTCTGCCATATTCAGACTAATTCAGCAATCCTTCACCCAACTTCAACCATACGAGATTGCCTATCTCTGCGGTTGGATAGGAGCAAGCACTTTGAGAGGGAACATTCCGAAATCTCATAACATAGATTCCGTCTCTATCTCCCTAGTCTCTGAGATGTTCTACACTGAACTCCTCTCCGATTCTGAATTCGCCGACTACATCACCCATAAGAAAGCAAGAAGGGACGAAAATGAGAAGCTTAAGCGCGAACAAGTTCTCGATTCTCAAGCCGATATCAGAACAGATCGAAGCAGCATTAACGATGAACATCCCAAACTTCAAGATCTATCACCCGAAACCTCACGTCTTGAAGAAAGATCTTGAACACTTCAAGGCGCTTTACTGCCCTCACTGGAAGGGGAAGTTTCAAATGTGGATGGACCTGGATCACCGCCTCCTAGAAATCAAGTTCACCGTCATCCCTAAAACTGAGTTCTCCTTCAATGGAGAAGACTTCACAGAACTACATAACGTAGATGGAATTATTGAGCGGGCTATGTTCAACAGGGATAAACAGTCTAGGTTCATCAAGTCCCAGCTCTCTCCCACCGATCTAGCTGCTCTCAAAAGACTTCATAAGTTTTTTTACGTTCAGGAGACTCAAGAGCACCTTATATTCACTCCTAAACTTGAATTGGAGCTTGAACCATCTCCATCTCCATCTCCCTATCAAAACGAGGATCCTTCGAGTGACACTCCACATTTCGGCTTTTAGTTATTCATTCCGATCAGATCGCGAAGTTGCGATAAACAAACGCATAGACAGGGCGCAAGCTGCCTACGATAACATGACTCCACCTGAAGATACACCCGAGCCATCTGAACCGCCCGAGCCACCTGACGAGCCAAGGGGAGGGGAAGAAAATGAGTTCGACAACTAGAAAATCTCAAACCACTATCTACATTGATCGTGAGAAGTGGAATGAAGTTTCTCGACGAATTCCAAATATGACGCTCTCCTTTTTCGTCGATCACTACCTCTCTAATCTACTTACCCTCTTGATTGAAAAGGGTATTTCGCTTGAGGATATTTATTCTGAAGCGGCCAATCAAACTCTCGAACAAGCAGAGGTGGAACCGTGATTACTCATTCAGTCCCTAAGAGAAAGTTCCTTCCTACCCTAGAGCGATCTGAACCTCTCATTAAGGATCACACGGCGGTCAAAACATTTATGGAGTGTAAGCGGAAATACTTCCTCCGTATGGTTGCAAGTAGAACAGCCAGAACTTCCGCTCTTGAATCCATCTTCGCTTGGGGTTCCGCTGTACACAAATTTGCAGAAGTCTACTCGATCTCCTATGATATCGAAAGTGCAGGGGATGCCGCCTCCCAAATGTTCAAGAAACCCGTTCTCGATAAGCCCTCTTGGGCTCACTTGGATTTTCAACGCTTCGCACAAACACTCGGAGAGGTTGCAAAGTTCTTCGATCAGGAAAAGGAAAGCGGTTTTATCAAAACAGAATCCGTTGAGACTCCATTCAACTTGGAACTCCCGGACGGATCAGTTATTGGAGGGCGGATAGACGCACTTCTCTCTTATAGTGGGGGGCAGCAGTGGGTAAGAGACCTCAAAACAACAACCAAGAATCTCCACTGGTTTATCCAATCACTTGATCCGAACGATCAAGCGACACGATATGTTTACGCTCGCTCTCGCATGATGGGTTGGGATTCAACCTCACAAAAAATCTCACAGAAAGCAAACGGGATTGAATTTCTCGTTATCTCGAACGAAGCACCCACGAAAAGTAACAAGAAGGGACCAAAGATTGAACGCTTCCCCCTCTCCCGCTCAAACGACCAACTTGTTGAATTCGAACGTCAGCAGATGTTCATTCACAAGATGATTGATCTTTGTCGGGAAGCAGATGAATGGCCCATGGAGATCACCTCAAACTGTCAGTGGTGCGATTATGTATCAGTCTGTCGAGCACCGAACGAAAACAATATGGAACAGAGGTTGAAGAGTGACTTCAACTATCGGCCATGGGATCACCAGAAGGTGGAGCAAGACAAATGAAACTTTACGAACTTCTAGATGACGAACTTCCACGTATCCGAAAGCTCCTCACTGACAGAAATGTTCTTATGTCTGAGGTCAAATCTATCAGCGTGGAGATTAACAACACTATCGTCATTCATCTCGGAGACGAATACATCTTTCCAACAACTCGACCATCCTCATGAAGCTTTCAAAACTCGCTCCATCTCTATCAGAAAGTCTCATTGTTCTTGTGTACGCTAAACCCAAAGTGGGGAAGTCCTACTTTGCGGCGACGGCGGCGGAAACAGATCGTGTAGTCGTCATCACTGATCGGAATGGCCTTGAAACTTACGCAGGGGCAGACCTGAAAAAGAACTTTCCCTCCGTCAACTTCGGAAATGTCGATGTAGAACTTATCGACACTGACTCTTCCATCTCTGAAGCGAATGCCTACCTGAACTTAGTCAAAATTCTCATTGATCTTTTTGAGAATCGCCTTTCTGAGTGGGATACTCTCATCATAGATGATTCCTCATTCCATCAACGGTCAGCGATGAATCTCGCGATCAAATTAAATGGGGCTGCGGGGAGATCAAATACCTACAGCTCTGCGACGAGATCCAAAGGATTCAACATCGCTCCAGGACTTACCCAGGCTGACTACCAAATGGAAATGAGATACATTACAGATCTGTTGGTAGACATCACCTCTTCATGCCGGAGATACAAGAAAAATCTCATTGTTCTTGCTCATGAAGGGATCATCTGGGCAAAAGATCCAGCTCGCCCCAAAGATCCCGAATACATCTCCGCTATTATTCCACTTTTCACAGGCAAAAAAGATCCGCAATCAGCTTCAAAGCACTTCTCTATCGTCATGCGCCTCACCGTAGCGGGGAAGGAGGCGAGTCGAGAGGTGAAAGCTCAATGCAAGGGCGATAACATCGTAGATGCAGGTGATAGATATGGAGTTCTCAAGACCTACGAATCTAACTTAACCTGGAGGATCCTCAAAGAAAAAGTAGCAGCTCAGATAGCATCCATCGAACCACCGACTCCCACCCCCTCACTTGAGGATGAAGATGACAGTAAAGGACCTACTTGATTTGGTCAACGAACTTTTACGAAGTTCTGTTATTGGGCCATCTACCCTCGTTAAAATTGACAGGGGGCACTTGGAAGCGGTTCCGCTCCACAAGCTTGAACACGAGATCCAATTCACCGGACAGCCTTATCTTAAACTCTCATAACACCCATCAAAAATGGTCTTCAATCCTCTCGCAGCATCGTTTGACACAACCTTTTTCACCATCCCTGAAGGTACACACCGCTTCAAGATCATAGGAACAAAGCTGCGCAAGCAGAAGTGGGGAGAACATGAAGCATACCTTCTCGACATTATAACTAGAGTCGAAATGGGGAATGCAGAAACAAACGGGAAACTTGTAACGTTCGGGAACGCGGTTGCCTCCTATGATCCTGCAACCCAATCCGCACGGGAAGATGAAGAGGGGAACGCTGTCGTTGACTTCAAGCAGGTAGCTGAAATTATTCATGCTGTTTTCGGCTATGAGAATGGGAACAAGCGAGAGGATGCTCGCTTTGTTCGCGAGCGGACCGACCTCGACCTCTCTGTTGACTGGGAGAGCTTCACGCTCACAGGTTTAGGGTGGGATCAAATCAAAGAGTGCTCGTTTATCTCTGATGTTACTCACAGACAAGACAAGAAAGATCCGAATAAATCTTACGCGAAGTTTAATAGGATTCGTTCGGTGTAGTAGGACGTAGGGAATCTCTCACATAACACAACGCAAAAATCTTAATTTCGTAACGACATCAGCGTTCCCTGTTATGAAACTCAATCGGCGATTGGCGCAACGGTTAAAGATTATCCGCGGCCTCCGACGTATGCCATAACGAAAATGCAAGTAGGATAAGCAACACTATCCGAAGCACCGATTGAGCTTGAGGGACCCCATTCACACCACCACAACGGAAACAGTGACTTTCTCGCGGCCCTATCCATCAGTTAACACCTCTATCGAACGTATCCTACAAGATCATCTCCCTCTCGAATACAAAGGAGTTCTTGAACGCATCTCCTCCCTCACTCTGGAGTTAACAGAGTATGAAAATTACAAAACCTACCTTATCCGCATTGCGCAAGCATCGGAGATTTGCCTTACTGAAGATCGACTCGGAGGAGAAGATCCGACTCCTTCAAGTCTTCTACCGCAAGCCGAAGATGCTAGCGGAAATGCAGCGGAGAAAGGCCGCTGGCGAGAGCAACCTAGTTCCCTCTAAGATCTGCTTCCAGGTCGAGAAGATTTATTAATCATTCACCCAAGAGTAAAACCATGCTTATCACAGCTACGCTTGACGCTATCGTCGATATTCAAAATCATCTCGTATCCATTGAGAAGCGGCTCCGTCAGATATCAGCTCTCATCGACCCCCCCGGCCCTTATCCCATTCGCCCCGTGGGATCACTGATCGACCAAGCTATTCTTGAGGTTCCACCTGAATTTCAGGTTGGCCGCTCAGTTTTCTTCAATCATGACCCACTGAAGCGCCTAGTCCCCATCACTCTTCTAGGAAGTGCAGTCATTCAAGTTCAACTCACCCTTGAGCTTGCATCCTGGCTCAATTTCGATGGGAATTCCGATCTTCTCCTCTTCGTGTACCCCTCCGCAGTAACGCTAAGCGATGCCCCTTAAGCCAATAGGTACTCAAGTTCTCGTTCAACAAGTCCCAGCCTCCTTTCGATACTCCTCTTCGATCCTAGATCTCAAAGTTCCCGATCAGTACATCAAGAAATCGAATCAAGGAATTGTGAAAGCGGTTGGGGAGAGAGTTCGGGATATCAAACTAGGCTGGTATACGGGATTTGAAGACAGTCGCGGTCTAGTCATAGAGGACAAACACGGACGCTATCAGATACTCGAAGAGTCGGACTTCGAATATCATATCGAGCTGGAGGATGAGATCATCCCTGGGATCTTCCTTCAAGCTGAAGACGGTTCCTTTTTTCCTGCTCCTTTTGAAGCTATCTTTTCTTGTATCATGGAACATCGAATCTCCCTCCCCCATCCGATCCAGTCAGTGAAGGAAATTCGATAATGTACTTCGTAAACTACAAGCTCACCTTCAATTACTGCGGAAGAATCCCCATCAGTAATGTTCAAGGGGTTAGAGAAGCTGAAGAGAAGCTTCGAAATCTCACACCAAGTGAACTTCAAACTCTCTCCGACACTTCGAGTTTTACTATCTCCGCTCAAGCTGAACCTCTCTTTGATCTATCTCAGCTCATTCTTTTCGAAGATGAGTTTTCATGATTTACATTCTCTTCGGAGTTCTCTGTAACTGGATCTTCACCTCCCTCAAGGGAACCCTCAAATGACCTCAGTTAAGACGTAGAAAGATGACTCTCCCCGTGATTCCTCGCAGAGAGTGGGAGCCTGAGCAGACTATCTATAACCTACTACTCCAGTATCCCACCTTTGAACTTCGAGCACTCGCCCAGATCTACCTGAATACTGTATCCAAAGCGACACTCTGGCTAACCTTTTCAACAGAGTACAAGACCTACCTTGCTTCTATATACACGCCGAATTCTGGTCCTTCTGTCTACCTGCCATTCCTCGATCAGTACGCGAGATGTGTCCTCAATCAAACCGAGTCAATCATGGACCTTTCAGCTTTAAAAGTAGTCGTCATGAGTAACATGGTAGCGGATTTCAATCCGCTCGCTCCTCTTGGACCCTCGACTGAAAATGCTGCCATCATGATGCAGTATGTTACTGAAAGAGAGCAACAAGCTGGAGCTTTTGAACTTCCAACACTCTACATTGCTCCTGCGGGTAATTACCGTATCGCTCCTGATATTTTCAGATTCTCCAAGCCGAAGCAATGGCTAATGGGAATGGGTCGAAATCTCATTACAGCCTTCTACGGCGAGCCAACTACAGCAGGAAACAATCGGTTCTTTTCAGCGAACTCCGACGATAATCCCTATACGACACTCTTTGGATGTCGCTTTTTGAACTTTTCGGTTCGGGGATATAACCCCGATGTTATTGGTCCCACCGCCGCTGCGAACCGACATAAGAAAGTCGCGTTTTACTCTGTATGCACCAGTGAACTTTACATCGACACAGATATCAATTTGTTTGAAACTGGTACTGCTATGTACGGAGCGGAGGGGGGAAGTGAAGGGCTTGACTGGCGAGGGAAGGAACTTCCTCACATCATCAACCCCACCTGGGTTACTGATATAGCAATCCATTGTCGGCTTAATCCAAAAGAGCCGCTCAATCAAATTGATTGCGATCTTATGGACGTTGTAAATGCTTATTTCGTCGGCACCAACGGACCCAACACAGAATATCTTATACAGTTTGACGCTGGATTGAAGATCACAGGATTTAAGATGCGAGGGAACAACGTTTTCGCGCTGGGAAGGGGCTCGATTAGACTTGTCGAAACGACAGGAGGCTTTGACACTGTGGGGTTTGAGGTTGAATCCCTTCGTCATGAGAGCGCAGTTGCTTCCACAGATCCAGGTATCCTCATTCGTAAGGGAGGTTCAGGGAAGATGTTTGATCTTCACCTCAGAAAGGTTTTACCTTCGTGGGGTGGAGCTGGCATCCATCTCGAAGGAGTCCGTTATTCTTCTATACAAGGCGGAGGTTATTACGATAATTCTACGCAATCACTTACGCGTAAAGCACTCATTCTCGGAGCTGGTATCAGAAGTCTCAAGGTAGATGGATTTTACATCCCTTCTCTACCTACGTCGGGAGGGGTGAATCTTCTCACCCTAGGTAGTAATACGAAAACTTTCACGACAGGAGATGCTGTACCCGGAGGGACAAACCCCGCTGGGGAGTCGAAGAACCAACTCGACTCCATCGTTATTTTCGATTCACCGTAGTCTCACTTCATTCTATTCAACCGATCATGCAAATCTTTACTATCGAACGCGGCTTCCCAATCCCCACAGGCGGGTATCGTGGTCAGCCATCACCCTATCCATTCGCAAATCTTTCTATAGGGGATTCCTTTCTTGTCCCTTTCGATTTCAAAGTTTCTGGGAGGGCACTAACTCCTCAGCAGTTGCGCAGTAGGCTTCACGGTGCTGCGGCTTGCGTGCGAAGACGGCATCCCGAACGCAAATTCACAATCCGCAACAGTGAAGATGGTGTTCGGTGTTGGAGAGCAGTTTAACAGTGAGTTGAAGTAGGTGGGTAGAGACAGTGCGCCCCGCCCCGGCGAGGGCGCCTGTCGAATGCCCGCCACTTCCCCTCCCTCCTTACCCCCGTGCCAGCCCGCTCTTCCTTGCCCCCTCTCCGCCCTCTGTCGTAGTCCTCTCCCTCGTGAGGTTGTCATGATTCCACAGTCAAGTTATTGCCGTGTCTACCCCGGCGCCGCAGCCGTTGAAGGGTTTGGGAATGGGGGGCCGTGCGCGTGTACCCATGCCTGTCGAATAGACGGGTCGATTCTTTCGGCCGAAGGCCTCGCCGCCGAAGACAAAGCGTACGCGGCGACGGTTGCGCCAGACCCCGTTACCTACCCGCCGCACTATCGGCGGGGCAAGGTAGAATGCATTGACGCAATCGAAGCAGCCACAGGGGATGGGTTCCTCCAGTATTGCAAAGGCAACGCGATCAAGTATCTCTGGCGCGCTGGATTGA